>ERZ773116.667-NODE-667-length-36216-cov-13.483726_pt1 | contig 36216 bp, 35 predicted proteins | sample MGYA00580563_ERZ773116 | MGnify/ENA primary metagenome ERZ773116 (study PRJEB29015, sample SAMEA2737864) | human gut metagenome | biome: human gut; feature: human-associated habitat; material: faeces | place: China | collected 2012 ... | reverse complement strand
ATTTGATATATCAAATATTTCAGGAGAATATATGGTAGCTGGAATGTGTGTAATGCAAGATGGAGTTATAAAAAAGAATTTATCAAGAAGATTTAAAATAAAAACAGTAATAGGACAAGATGACCCTAAATGTATGGAAGAAGTTGTTACAAGAAGAATAGCACATTCAATAGAAAATCCAGATGGAGGATTTGGAAAATTACCAGATGCATTTTTTGCAGATGGAGGTATTACACAAATAAGAGCAATAAAAACAGCATTAAAAAAATATAATTTAGAAATTCCTGTATTTGGAATGGTTAAAAACGATAAACACCAAACTAGAGCTTTAATGGATGAAAATAGAAATGAATTAGAAATATCAGAAAATCTAATGAATTTAATAACAAAATTTCAAGATACAGTTCATGATACAGCAATTAGTTATCACAGAAAGTTAAGAGAAAAATCTATTACTGAATCAGAATTAGATGAGGTAAAAGGTATTGGTGATGCAAAGAAAAAAGAACTTTTGAAACAATTTGGTAGTGTTACAAATATTAAAAATGCAAGTGTTGAAGAATTAATGAAGGTTAAGGGAATAAATGAAAATTTAGCAAAAGAGATTAAAAGTCAGATTAAATAGTCTGACTTTTTTTGAATGTTGAAATATTTTATAAAAAAATAGGAATAAATCTCCAATTAATGCATATACATATAAGAGATAAGGGGGAGAAAATATATGGAGAATGTTTTTAATATTAAATATAATGCAAGATTGGACAGGCTTGAATTGCCAAAAGAAAAGAAAACAAGTAAGGTATTGAATTTTATAAAAAAACATAAATTTTTTTCTGTTGCTTGTACGAGTTTTTTGACATTGTCTTTTGTTAATTTTTATTTGATTTATACTTTTATGAAAGTTTTGCAAAATATATAAAAATATGATAAAATAGAACTATTCTAAAAAGAGGAGGAATAGTAGCTATTTTTTTAAGCTATAAAAAAGAAAAAATGAAACTTGCAAACGAATGGAAAGATTATAAAATATTAGATATGGCAGATGGACAAAAATTAGAAAAATGGGGAGATGTTATACTTTCTAGACCAGATCCACAAATAATATGGAAAGACAAAAGTTATCCTAAAAAATGGAATTCAATAAATGCAACATACCATAGAAGTAGTTCTGGTGGGGGTTCATGGGAATTCAACAAAAAAATGCCTAAACAATGGCAAATAAAATATAAAAATTTAACTTTTAATATTAAACCAATGGGATTTAAACATACAGGTTTATTTCCAGAACAAGCAGTTAATTGGGATTGGATGATTAATAAAATAAAATCAGAAAAAAGAGAAATAAAAGTTTTAAATTTATTTGCATATACAGGTGGTGCAACAGTTGCTTGTGCATCAGCTGGGGCTTCAGTGTGTCATGTAGATAGTTCAAAAGGAATGACAACTTGGGCTAAAGAAAATATAGAATCTTCAGGATTAAAAGATAGACCTGTAAGATATATAGTAGATGATGTTGTAAAATTCGTGAATAGAGAAATAAGAAGAGGAAATAAATATGATGCAATAATAATGGACCCACCATCATATGGAAGAGGTGCAAATGGGGAAGTTTGGCAATTTGAAAATAATATATATGATTTAGTAGAATTATGTACAAATGTATTATCAGATAATCCATTATTTTTCTTAATAAATTCATATACAACAGGTATTTCAAGTAAAGTATTGGAAGATATTTTGAATTTAACAGTTGCTAAAAAATATAAAGGAAAACTAGAATCAGGAGAAATTGGAATTCCAATGGAAGAATCAAAACTTGTTTTACCATGTGGAATATATGGTAGATGGGAGAAATAAAATGCAGAAATTAAAAGTAATATATGAAGATAATCATATTATCGTTGTAGAGAAAATTCCAAATGTTCCATCTCAATCAGATAAAACTGGTGATATAGATATGCTTACAATGGTAAAACAATATATAAAAGAAAAATATAATAAACCTGGAAATGTATATTTAGGACTAGTTCATAGACTTGATAGACCAGTTGGTGGAATTATGATTTTTGCAAAAACTTCAAAAGCAGCATCAAGATTAAGTGACCAAGTAAGAGAAAAAGTTTTTAAGAAAAAATATTTAGCTGTTGTAGATGGAAAGATAGAGAATAAAAGTGGTACTTTAGAAGATTATTTATATAAAGATGAAAGAAATAATATAAGTAAGGTAGTAAATAAAGGTAAGAAAAATGCAAAATTTGCTAAATTAGATTATGATGTTATAAAATATGATGAAGTCAAAAATTTGAGTTTAGTAAAAGTGAATTTACATACAGGAAGACATCATCAGATACGTGTTCAATTATCAAATTTTGGTCATAGCATATTTGGAGACCAAAAATATGGAACAAGGGGACAGGGAAAACAAATTGCTTTATGGGCATATGAATTAACTATTAATCATCCTATAACAAAAGAGGAGATAACATTTAAGGATTTACCAGAAAGTGTAGGAACATGGTGTATATTAAGAAATCGTTAGTAGCGGTTTCTTTTTTTGTCATTTATACCATTTTTTTGTCAAATATTGAAAATCTTTTATGAAAAAAGCAAAGAGAAAAGATGCAAAAATAATAAATCTTTTCATAAAAGAAAAATTAGAAACTAAAAAAATAATGTTAAAATCATTTCAACATAAGAAAAAAGTGTGGTGAGAAAAAATGATAGATAAAATCACAGAATCTCTAACATGTAAAATTAGAAAAAAGATGCCAGAAATTGATGATGAAAGAGCAGAAGTAATTAATTTTGGATTACAAATCTTAATTGGTGAAATTCCAAAAATATTTATAATGTTATTTTTAGCTTATATACTAGGAGTATTTAAATTAACATTATTAACATTTTTAATATTATTACCATACAAAGGTGCATCTGGTGGATTTCATTTAAAAACACATATAGGATGCATAGTATCAACAACAGCATTTTATTGTGGAATTGCAATTTTGGCAAAAAATATTGTTTTAACTGATATTACAAAATATATTATGATTGGTATAGTTGGTTTGTTTGGAGTAATAATGATAAAACTTTATGCTCCAGCAGATACAGAAGATGTACCAATAATAAGTAAAAAAGTTAGAAAACAGAAAATGATATTATCATACATATTTTTTATACTAGGTTTAATAATATCAGCAGTAGTACCAAGTAATATAATTTCTAATATAATTATATTTGGTTATTTTGTACAAACTTGTATGATTACAAGAATTGCTTATAAATTAACAAATAACAAATATGGTTACGAAGTTTATGGAAATGCTACAAATTAAATTGGTAATATTAAAAATACATGCCGGCAGTATTTTTATATTATATATATAAACAAAGGAGGAAACCTTTATGTTAAAATTATTAGCAAAAATGGCAGAAAAATATGCAAAATCTACTAATACTGCTTGCTTTATTTGGGCAATGTTTCATCAACCAAAAATGCCAGCAAGTTTAGTAAAAAAAGATTAATTAATAAGTTTTTAAATTTAATAAGAGTAGTTCGACAATGCTCTTATTAAAATGCAATATACTTTAATGTTATATACAATCCTTAATGCGGGAACAGCTTGTGCTGTTCTTTTTTTTATAAAAAATAAAAGATAGAAAAAATCTATCTTTTAATAATAAATTTCTAATTGTTGTGAAAAATAAGTATCATTTTTGTTTGTATATAAGTTAACATTATTATTTTTCTTTAATATTTGTCTTACTTCCCATAAACCTAGTCCTGTGTGATTTTCCTTTCCAGTAACACCTTTGTTAAATATATCATCAATATTAATGTTCTTATTTTTATAAGTATTTTCAATTAATATTATATTTCTGTTATTTTTTGAGTCATTTCTAAAAACTATATTTAAGACTTTTTTATTAGATTCAGAAGAAGCATCAATAGCGTTATCTAATAAAATTCCAAGTATTCTAGCAAAGTCATAAATTTTCATGTGTAAATTATTCAAATCTAATAAAAATGTTAAATTTACTTTAATTCCTTTTTCAATTGCTTCACCATATTTTGTTGTAAGTAAATTATATATTCCAGGATTATTAATTATATCCGGATTTAAAATGTACAAGTTATTTACTTTTTCACAATCTTCTTCAAGTTGAGAATAATATTTTTCTAGTCCTTTCATATCATTTGTTTTTATATATCCACCAATAGTCGTAACAATGTTGTCAAAGTCATGTTTAAAACCTCTAACACTATCATGTAAAATATGTAATGTTTTATTATATTCTTTTTCAGTTTCTAGTTTTTGTGTAGTTGTTACTAAATTCATAATTTTAGCTAAACTATAAAAACTTAATCCAAAATAAAATAATAGAGATATAAAATTAAAAAATGTAAATTCTATAGGTAATATATCTATATATTTAACACTTAATACTCCTTGTAAGAATATATTTAAAAAACCAAATATAAAATTTAAAGTTATTATGGTTTTAGTTTTTTTGTCAAAATTTTCAAGTATTGTTACTGTTATTTTTCTATATTTCAATACTAAACAAAATATAAAAACTATTAAATAGGCTAATAATACAAATGGAATTCTGTAAATTGCAATTGAAATATTTTGTTCATAACTTATTTTTAATAAATCTAAATATGGATTAGCTATTAAATTTACAACCAAGTTAAATACAATACTTGGAAATAGTGTTGCTATCAAAGATTGTATAAAATTTAATTTCATAATGAAAAATAAAATTATAAAAGCAGATGAGTAATTTAATACAATGTTAAAAGGCCATGCTATAACATAATTTGCTATTAGTGCTGTAATTACAGTAGAGGCTATGTAAATAAAAGCTTGTTTTTTACTAAATTTAATATTAAAAAAATTAGAAATTAAGTAAAATGTTAAAGGTGCTTCAATAAATATTAACAAAGGTATAGACAATAGTGTAATTAAAGTTTCATTCGGCGTACTAATAGCAGTCCAAATATTATTTAAAAATTCCATTTTTCTTAACCTCCTCCATTAAATCTTTCTTATATTTAGGTCCAATATCGCAATTAGAATTATCACTAAAATAAACAATGTTACCAACAGGATCTAAATTTACAATGTTATTAATGTTAACAATAAAAGACTTATGAGCTCTTACAAAATTACTTGGTAAAGAATCTTGGATTTTATTAAAAGAACTATATGTTTCATAATCACGATTTTTAGTATGGAAAATTAATTTCATGCCATCACGTTTTATAAATAATATTTCATTTTCATCAATAATAGTTTTCTTATTATCAATTTTAATATATCTTTTAGGTAAGCCGTTTATATCATTAAAAAGTCTAACGACAGTTTCTTCTAGTCTGTCAGAAGTAACAGGCTTAGCTAAATAATCAAAAGTTTTAAATTTATAAGCCATCATAGCATACTCTAAATGAGCAGTTGTAAAAATAAAATAAGTATCTTTATTTTTTTCTCGAACTATAGATGCAATTTCTAATCCAGATTTATTAGATTTCAGGTTAATATCTAAAATTAATACGTCAGTTTTGTTTTCATCAATATATTCTAAAAGTTCATCAACATTATCAGTTTTTAAACCAATTTTTGCATCATAACCGTATTTAATAAAAATATTATCAAGAATTTTTGAGAATTTATCTAAAATATTTAGATTGTCATCACAAATAACAAAATTTAACATAATATCCCCTCCTATAAAAATGTATAAAAAATTTGAAAAAATAAGTTCGACAAAAAATATAAAATTTCCTTTTTTTTCCAAAAGTAAGTACAATATAATCCAAAATTTTTCTGATGTCAATAGAAAATTTGTAAAATTAGCCAAAAGGTAAAAGTATTGATATTAATAATGTTTACAAGTCACACGAAGAATGTCAATAATGAAAATAAAATGTAAAAAAATGTAAATTTGTGTAATGAAAATAGAAAAAGAAAAAGTAAAAATTCAATTGTAATAATTTTATAAGAAAAACATAAAATTAAAAAAAGAATTGGAGTTGATTTTTAATGAAACGAATAATAAAAATTAGTTTACCAGTGGTTATAATATTAATTTTAATAGTAACATTGGTTTCAATAAAAAATAATAAACAAGAAGAGTCAATTTTGACAAGTACACAAAATTTGAGTAATAAGAAAATTGGATGGGGAATAAAAAGAAACGACAATCATGAACAACCAGATTTAGGAAAAACAAATAAAGAAATTTTAGAAAAAAATGAGGGATTAGCGATTGGAAATAATGTAGATAAAAATGTATATTTAACTTTTGATGAAGGCTATGAAGCTGGTTATACAAGTCAAATTTTAGCAACTTTAAAAGAAAATAATGTAAAAGCAACTTTTTTTATAACAGCTCATTACTTAAATACACAACCAGAATTAGTAAAACAGATGATAGATGAAGGACATATTGTAGGAAACCATACTGTTAACCATAAAAGTATGCCATCTTTAACAGAAAGTCAAATAAATTCAGAAGTAATGGATTTGCATAAGGCTATGTATGAAAAATTTCAATATGAAATGAAATATATAAGACCACCAATGGGGGAATATAGTGAAAAAACATTAGCTGTAACAAATTCATTAGGTTATAAAACAGTAATGTGGTCTTTTGCATATGCAGATTGGAATGAAAAAGATCAACCGGATAAAGAACAAGCTAAAAAGAAAATATTAGACAATGTTCACAATGGAGAAATAATGTTATTACATGGAAACTCAAAAACAAATACAGAAATTTTAGGAGATATAATTAAAGAAATAAAAAATATGGGGTATGAGTTTAAATCTTTAGATGAATTTAAATCTTAATATAGGAGGAATATTGTGAAAAAGAATAAAAAAAATATTTCTAGAATAGATAGACTTTTAGAAATCCCACAAGAAATATATTCAAATGTTCCTAAAATAACAATAACGGGATTTAATGAAATGATTATCGAAAATTTTAAAGGAATATTAGAGTACGAAGATTATTACATAAGAATAAATACAAGTTTAGGAATTATAAATGTTAATGGTTATGAATTAAGACTTGAAAACATGACAAATGATGACATAAAAGTTACTGGGAAAATTGAAAAGTTTGATATTGAAAGAAATTTTGATGAATAAAAAAACGAAAGGAAGAAAAATGTTCATAAAAATATTATTAAATTATATACTTGGTTATGTTAGAATAACTGTAGAAGGTTATTACATAGAAAGATTTATTAATATATGTAGAAATAATAAAATAATAATATGGAATTTAAAAAGGGATAAAAGTGTACGATTAAATCTAAATATAGGTATAAAAGATTTTAAAAAAATAAAGAAAATAGCAAAGAAAACAAAATGCAAAGTAAAGATAATCAAGAAAAAAGGGTTACCATTTTTATTTAATAGGTACAAAAAAAGAAAAATATTTTTTGGATTTTTATTACTTATATTAATATTGATTGGAATATCATCAAATTTTATTTGGAATATAGAAATAAAAATAGAAAATGCAGAACAATTAGACAATATATATGAAGATATAACATCAGCAGGACTAGAAACAGGAAAAATGAAAAATAAAATAAACACAAAAGAAATCATAAATCAAATAAGATTAAAAAGAAATGATATTGCTTGGATGGGAATTGAATTAAAAGGAACAAATGCAATTGTAAAATTAGTAAAAGCTGAAAGAAAACCAGATATAGTAGATGAAGAAGATTATTGTAATATAGTATCAGATAAAGTGGGGGTGATAACAAAAATAAATGCAAAAAATGGAACTCTTGCAGTAAATGTAGGAGATACTGTAAAGGTTGGAACTGTACTTATAAATGGGTGGATGGAAGGAAAATATACAGGAATTAGATATGTTCATGCACAAGGAGATATTGAAGCTAAAGTTTGGTATACAAAGAGTACAAAAATATTATATAACACTACGGAAAGAAGTGAAACAGGAAATGTTGAGAATAAATATAAAATAAAATTTAATAATTTTGAAATAAATTTATCAAAAAGGGTTTCAAAATTCAAAATTTATGATACAATAGACGCAGAAAAGAAATTTAAACTATTTTCAGATTTTTATTTACCAATCACATTAATAAAAACAACAAATAAAGAAGAAAAAGAAGAAACTAAAAATTACGATTTTGAACAAGCTAAAAACTTAGGGGTACAACAATTAGAAGAAGAATTGAACAAAAATATTACAGATAGTAACAAAATTGTAAATAAAAATATTAATACATACGAAAAAGAAGATGGATTAGAAGTTGTAGTTACATATGAAGTACTTGAAAACATAGGGACAAATGAAAAAATAGTTTTTTGATTTCTCAAAGAGATACGTGGAAGGATGATTTAAATGGAAGAAAGAAGCCTTAGAATAACAGGAACAAATACTACTTTTTTTAACAAACTAACAAAAACAATATCAAAGATGTTAATTCCGACCAAAATAGGAATTAATGGAATGTTAATTTCAATGAAAAGAAATGCAGTAATAAAAGCATATGAAAACTATACAAAAGAAAACGAAGATTTTAATCAAGAAGAATTAGAAAAAAAATATGATAATGCATACACAGTTTATTTAGAAGCACTAGATAAATATGTTATGGATTCAATATATAAAAAAGTAAAAAACAACACAGCTTCAGAATTTGAAAAAGATGCTTTATCAAGATATTATGAAGTTACAAGCTTAAAAGAAAAAGAATATATGGATTATAAATACAGAAAACAAAAATATTTATTAGAATTAGACAAAGATGGAGTAGAAAACAATCTAAAAGAAAAAGTTCTAAATAAATATAATAAATTCTATGTTTCTAAAATGGACAGTTTATATAAATCAATATTAAAAAATTATTCAATCAAATTAGCAGATACAACAAATATATATGATTCATCAAATGATTGGATTTATGTAAAAATATTCTATACACTAGAAGAATATATTCAAAATATATTAACATTAAAAATGAGCATAGGACAAAAAGAAGAATTTAAAGACATAATAGAAGATTACGAAAAATATGAAGCATATTCAGTAGGAAAATTAGATACAAAAGATAACATTGAAAAAAATATGATACTACTAGGAATAAGCAGAAAATTATTTACACATAGTATACCATTAATAGTTGCAGAACAATGTTATGAAAAACTATTAAAAGATGCAAGAATATTAGTTCAAGATACAAAAATGGCAGTAAAAAGAGAAAATGCATACAATATGCTAATTAATTTGATAGAAGATTATAATATAAAACTACTATCAACAAAAGTATATTGGGAAAATATGAAAGAAAGAGAAAACTATAAAAAATTCTGGGACAAGTATAAAGAGATATCAAAACTAAAAGATGTAGATTTTGTTGAATATATGAGACAAAAAGAAGTATTATTTATAAAAGATGATATGAAAAAAATTCAAAATACAAAATTTGATTACTCAAAAATCATTGTATATTATAAAAGAAAATTAGTAGACTATGGAGCTATAAGAGAATTAAAAAATACTTGTAGAACAGCAGAAAAATATATAGGAACAATAAAACAAAAAGAAAATAGGGTGAGTGCATAATGTATGAAATTACATATTTAGATTTAGCAGAAGATAAAAGCTATGATAAAATTGTAGAAAAAGTATTACAAAAATGTTATGAAGAAGAAAAATTATTAGACTCAAAATTAATAATAACAATAACATTTACAACACCAGAACAAATACATAAAATAAATAAGGAATATAGACAAGTTGATAGACCAACAGATGTATTATCATTTCCAATGTTTGAAAGAAAAGAATTAGAAGAAAAAATAACAAAACAAGACTTTGAACATGAAGATGTATTAGGAGATATAATAATATCAATAGAAAAAGTCAAAGAACAAGCAATTGAATATGGACATAGTTTTGAAAGAGAACTAAGTTATATGTTAGTACATGGTTTTTATCATTTAATGGGGTATGACCATATAAAAGAAGAAGACAAAAAAGAAATGAGACCAAAAGAAGAAAAAATTCTAAATGAATTAAAAATAACAAGAGATTAAAGGAGTTTTTATGGAAGGAAAAGGTACAAAAATATTAATAGGAATATTAATAATATTGATAATTGCAACAGGTATAGTTATGGCTTACAAAATTATAAGTGACAAGAAAAATAATGAAACACAAGAAGTTGCAGAAACAAACAACACAGAAAATAGTATATTAACTGCAGGAATAGAGGAGAAAAAAGTACAAATTTTTAATGGAAAAGATAGACCAATAGCAGTAATGATAGATAATCATAATCAAGCATGGCCACAAGCAGGTTTAAACAAAGCATATATGGTATATGAAATTATAGTCGAAGGTGGAGAAACAAGATTAATGGCAATATTTAAAGGAGTAACTGTTGATAAAATAGGACCAGTAAGAAGTTCAAGACACTATTTTATAGACTATGCAATGGAAAATGATGCAATATATGCACATTATGGATGGAGCCCACAAGCCGAAAGTGATATAAAAAAATATAGTATCAATAATTTAAATGGAATAACAGAAAGTACATCAACATTCTGGAGAGTAAAAGATAAATCAGCACCACACAATGCAGTAACAAGTACAGAAGCTTTATTGAAAGCTGCAAAATCAAAAGGTTATAAAACAACTTCTGATAAAGAAAGTGTATTAAATTATGTTACAGATGAAGTGAATTTAGAAGATGGAATTACAGCAAATACTGTAACAATTCCACATTCTACATTACAAAAAGTAAAATATGTATATGATGAAACAAATCAAGTATATAAAAGATATGCAAGAAACAAAGCACAAACAGATTGGGACACAGGAAATGCTATAACAACCAAAAACATAATAATAACATTCTGTGACAATTACACATTAACAGATAGCGAAAATAAAGGGAGACAAGGACTTAAAAATATAGGAACATTTGATGGGTACTATATAACAAATGGAAAAGCAATAAAAATAAAATGTACAAAAACAGCAAGAGACCAACAAACAAAATATGAATACCTAAATGGAAATGAAATAAAAGTTAATGATGGTAATACATGGGTAAACATTTGTCCAACAGATGCACAAGTAGAAATGGAGTGAAAAAATAATGAACGTTTATGATACAGCAAACAGATTAGCAGAAGAATTAAAACAATCAGAAGAATATTCAAATTATAAAATGGCGAAAGAAACATTAAATATAAATCATGACTTAAAAAATAAAATAAAAGAATTTGAAGAGGCTAGATATGATGCACAAATAACAGCAATGCAAACAGGAAAAAATGATGAAGAAAAAGTGAAAAAAATGCAAGATTTATATGTAGAATTAATCCAAGATGATATTGCAAAAAAATATTTTGAAGCAGAAATGAAATTCAATATTTTATTAGCAGATGTTAATAAAATTATTGGAGATGCAGTAAAGGACGTAATTCAATAATGAGAAGAGGGATATTTAATAATCCCTCAATTTTTATTAATACAAAAGAGTTTAAGTAAGGGAGAGTTATAAGGATTATGGAATTTATAATAATATTAGTAGTTTTAACCTTAATATACATATTTTTAAAAATAGTTTTTTGTGTGAAAATAAAAAAATTAAAACAATTTGAAAAAGATGAATATTTAGATAAAGTAGTTAGTAAATACCCAGAAAACACTCAAATATGCGAAGAAATATTAAAAAAAGTAAACAATAATACTGTAAAAATAGAAGAAGATCCAAATGCAAATACAACATTATATTTAGTTATGAGCAATAAAATCTTTATAGCAAATCTAAACAAAAGTTATACAAGAATTCAAACAATAGCTCATGAATGTTTACATTCAATTCAAGATAAAAAAATACTATGGAGTAATTTTATATTTTCAAATATATATTTAATATATTTTATTATTATTGCGATTTTGGGCATGTTAAAAATATTACCATATAAAATGTTATTCTTAGCAATATTTTTTGTATTAGGTTTAGTATATTATTCAATAAGAACATACCTTGAAAATGATGCAATGATAAAAGCTAGATTTTTAGCAAAAGAATATATGGAAGAAAAAGGGATTTCTTCTAAAGATGAAATAGAAAGTCTTGTTAAAAAATATGATGAATTAAATGATATTGGAATTAAGTTTACTAATTTTAAATTTTTTGAGGGGATTATTATTAAGGCTGTAATTTTAAGTTTTATATTTATGATATTTTAAATAAAGTAAAAAGATTTTATAAATTAAATCTTCATTTAATTTATAAAATCTTTTTAGTCTATAGAAGGATTGTAATAAATTTCGTTTAGTTCTTGCACAACTTCTGCACTTTGTCCAGACCAAGAATAAAAATTTTTTCCGTAATAATTTATATGATAATCCCCATTATTAAGCTTTTGTACATCGCCAGGAATTTCAATATAGCTACCGGTACTCTTTGAATTGATAATTTTTCCATTAGTATAAGAAGTTTTTAAACACACATTGTAAATATCAACATTTTCTCCAAATTTAAATACTTTTTTTGATGAAGTTGGTTTATAAGAAGTTGTTGGATTATTATCATATGCAACTTTATCTAATGCATCGGATGCAGTGCAATCGTAATCTAAATTTAAATCATAGGAAATAGTACCATCTTTATAAAGTACTTGAACATTTTTCATTCCTGCAATTGTTAAAATAGGATATTGCAATGGTTGAATAGAAGCTATTTCCTTATCTTTTTTTAAATATAATTCATTAAGAGCTGATTCTACATTTATGGTTGAACCATCTTTTTTTGTGTAACTTATGTCTTTAGCAAAGTAAGTATATGTCGCATATACACTTATACAATTAGTAAATAATATTATTAATAATATTATTATTAAAATTTTATATTTTCTCATTATTAGTCTCCTTTTTAATCATTTGTGGCACACATAAAAAATTATGTGATTTTATTATATAGTATAAAAAATTAACTGTCAATATTAATAATACTTTTGAATATATCTATAAAAAAATTAAATTAAAATATTTCAATATTTACTAAATATTTACTTGCTTTTTATAATTTAATATGGTAAAATATGCAAGTAATAAAAAAACGGAAAAACCGCAGGGAGGAATTATAAATGGAAATAATAAGAACAATACTAACAGTAATATATTTTATAGTAGCACTTGCTGTAATAATATTAGCAACAATACAATCAAAAGATGATGCAGGATTATCATCAACAATAACAGGTTCATCAACAAATAACTTCTATGAAAAAAATAAAGGTAGAACAAAAGAAGGAAAACAAAAAAGATGGACAATTATTTTATCAATTGTATTTGCAGTATTAACAATAGTATTAGGAATATTATATTTAGCATAAAGATATCAAAAGGCGGGGAAAAAACTCGCTTTTTTTGTATGTAAAAGAGAAAGGAGAATTGCAAAAGCAATTAAATATATATGGAAAAACAAGAATTAATTCTAAATTTTATGAAAGATGAAAATTATACTCCAATGAAGGCTAAAGAAATGGCAATGATTTTAGGAGTACCAAAAAAAGAATATAACCAATTTTTAGATATAATTAGATACTTAGAAGAAAATTATAAAATAGTAAAGAACAGAAAAAATAGATATAGATTAATTGGAGAAAATTTTGTAGAAGGAATATATAGAAAAAATCAAAGAGGCTTTGGATTTGTAAAAATAGATGATAGGGAAGATGAAATATATATTGCAAAAGAGGACTCTTTGAATGCCTTAAATGGTGATAGAGTATTAATAGAAATTACTGAGGAACAAAACAAAGTAAAAAGAGCAGAGGGTAAAATAAAGAAAATAATAAAACATGAAAAAGAAACAGTAGTAGGAACTTTTCAAGAAAGCAGAAATTTTGGCTTTGTTGTACCAGATGATAAAGCCTTTGGAACCGATATATTTATATCAAAAGGAAAGTTTTTAAATGCCCAAAATAACCAAAAAGTAGTAGTAAAAATAACAAAATATCCACAAAAAGGCAAAAATGCAGAAGGTGAAATTATTGAAGTATTAGGCTCAATAGATGAAGCAGGAGTAGATATGCTATCAATAATAAAAGAATACGATTTACCAGCAGAATTTCCAGAAAACGTTATAGAAGAAGCCAAAAAGTATGGAAATAAAATAGATGAAAAAGACATTCAAAATAGAATAGATTGTAGACAAGATATAATATTTACAATAGATGGAGAAGACGCCAAAGATCTAGATGATGCAGTAAGAGTTATAAAACTTAAAAATGGCAATTATAGACTAGATGTGCATATTGCAGATGTTAGTTATTATGTAAGAGAAGGAAGTTTATTAGATAAAGAAGCACAAATAAGAGGAACAAGTGTATATATGTTAAGTAGAGTTATACCAATGCTTCCAAAAGAACTTTCAAATGGTATCTGTAGTCTAAACGCAGGACAAGATAGATTTACCTTATCTTGCTCAATGGAAATAAATAATAAAGGTGAAGTTGTATCAGCAGAAGTTTATAAAGGAATAATAAATGTAACAGAAAGAATGAATTATCATGATGTGCAAAAAATCTTGGACAAATCAGATGAAAAAGTATTAAAAAAATATGAAAAATATATAGGCAATTTTGAATTAATGGCAGAATTAGCAGAAATACTAAAGAAAAAAAGATTAGAACAAGGTTATCTAAATTTAGATATTCCAGAAAGTAAAATAGATTTAGATGAAAATGGAAAAGTAATATCAATAGGAAAATATGAAACAAGTTTTAGTAATGAAATTATAGAACAATTCATGTTAAGTGCAAATGAAACAATTGCAGAAAAATTTTATTGGCTAGAAGCACCATTTATTTATAGAGTTCACGAAGACCCAGACATAGAAAAAGTAAAAGAACTAAATAAATTTTTATATAACTTTGGTTTAAAAATAAGAATAGTAAATGAAAAAATATACCCAAAAGAAGTCTCAAAAATATTAGAAGAAATAAAAGGAAAAGAAGAAGAAAAAGTAGTATCAACATTAATATTAAGAACACTAAAAATTGCTAGATATGAAGCAGAAAACAAAGGACATTTTGGTATAGCAAGTAAATATTACTGCCACTTTACATCTCCAATTAGAAGATACCCAGACTTATTTATACACAGAATTATATCAAAATATTTAGAAGAAAATTATATTGTAAGTGACAAATTTATAGAAGATTTTAAACAAAAAGCGATTGATAGAGCAAGAATGTCATCTGAAAGAGAAAAAGTAGCAACAAAGGCAGAACGTGATAGTGAAGATATGAAAAAAGCTGAATTTATGCAAGATAAGATTGGACAAGAGTATGAAGGAATTGTATCTTCTGTTACACAATTTGGTATTTTCGTTGAGTTGGAAAATACTGTTGAAGGATTAATTAGATTTGAAAACTTGGGTAATGAGTATTTTATATATGATGAAGATAGAAAAAGACTTATTGGGGAGAATTCTAATAAGGTCTATAAGATTGGCGGTAAGGTTAAAATTAGAGTTGTTTCGGCTAATAAATTGCTTAGACAGATTGATTTTGAGATTGTGGAAGCTTAGGATAATTCTGTGCTAATAAAATAATATTCTAACTGTTGAAGGCTGATATATACTCGTTTTGAAAATATTAAAAGTTCAACTTCATAATTAAGAAACTCTATGCAAAAAATCGGAACCTTTTTCTTCGCTAAAATCCTTGAAAAGGATTTTACGTGAACATTATTCCAATTATTTTGCTTAGAGTTTCTAAATTATTACGTTTCACATATTAATATTTTCAAAACGAGTATATATCAGCCTTCAACAGTTAGAATATTATTTTATTAGCACTACTATATTAGAAAAGATTACTACCAAAATGGAAAAAGCAATAGTAGCAATTCCACCGAATTTTGTTGTTTTCTGTGTTGATTTCGTATATTCCGTAAAATATGCATTTTATTAGAGCATAAATACTAAAAATAAAAAATAAAATGTGGTAAAATAAATTACTCATAATTAAACACCTCTAAGTTTTATTTAGTAATAGGCCAGAGTCTATTGTTGAATTTATAGTAACTTTGAATGTTGAATTCATATAATTATCTCTCCAATTGTAATTAGAAAATTCTTCATTAGTTTTGAAACAAGATAGTGCATATTTTCCAATACCATTTATATCGCTTTTAAATTCTAAAGCAGTTTTGTATAAGTAGTCAGATATTACATTTTCTAAATATTTGTTACAAGAATTAGAAATTGCGGATAATGTAGATGGCTCTAAATAGTCTGAATTTTCATTCATAGAATAAATCTTTGCTGAAAATGAAGAGTCGATTTTTACATAAGGAGCATTGTTTATAATTTCAACTTTTATTTTAGTATCTTTTTTGGGGATTAAAAGAATATCTAAGTTAGAATTTTTATCATTTGGATTTGGAATTGATACTAAAAATGAATTTATATTATTGTGTAAAATATGAAAACATACAGTTTCCATAGAATTTAATTCACCAATAAGTTTATCATCTTTAAAAACAGCCATACCTATATTTTCTGCAGGTCTTGTTCCAGATATTGGTGAAGAACCAGACTTTATTTCAGAATCATTTGAAAAATTGGATTGAGAGCCAGTAAATTTGGAAGAAGTTACACCACCTAAAATTGCATATGGTTCACAACTATTGCATACTAGAGCATTATAAAAATCACCAATTGTTGCATTAGATACATAACCTGTATATTTACTGGAATTTGTAAAAATGTCGTAATATCTAGTTATAGATGTTTCTAAACTAGGAATAGAATTCTTGATATATACATTAGCAGTACAAGTGGTTACAATAATGTTTGATGTAGGTCTAACTTGTACATCGTTCATAAGAGTATAAATATGATTTGAGATACCTTGTTTTGCAACAGCTTCAGAAAATATGATGTTTCTACAATGAGATAAATCAAGTTTTCTTGCTAAATAACTATTCATAATGTTTAATGCATTTGGAATTGAAGTAGCTTCTACTGCATCTTCTAAAATTTTTGCTTCTTGTATAGAACCTTCATTTGTAGAAGGAGGGTTAACAAACTGAAAGGTTATCTTAAATTTGTTTGTATCTGTTGAATCAATTCCAATAGCTACAACAAATGCTAAATTATCAATGTTAAGAGCTTTGTAAGAATTAGAAAATGCAACAAAAAACATAATAATTAGAATTATTATAAAAATTTTTTTAATAATTTCTTTCAAATTAATCACCTACTTTTTTCTTTTTCTTTAAATTAGATAATAGTAATAAAACAATTCCTAAAATTATTATTGCAATACTTATATATCTATAAATGTAAATTTCAAAAAAACTACAAATAGAATAATTTTTAGGTAAAAGAGCAAGTATAAACATCAATAAGGCAAAAGTATAAATTAATTGTGATGAATCTTTTAAATTAAAAATTTTTTTAAAAATATAAGTAGAAAATTTAAAAGAAATACTTAAATAGCAACAAAAAGCAATGGTCCAAATTAAAAGAAATAAAGATTCAAACCTTTGAAAAAAGTTACCAAATTCAATATATCTACTTACTGAAAATAAAGGCATTATTTCATCTGTGCTAATGTAAATAGAAAACATAAAAAGTAAAGTTGCAACACAAATAAAAATAAATAATCCAGATAAAATAATTGATAAAATTGAAATTTTTTTAAATTTACTAGGATCTTTTAAAAGTGGTGGTAAAAAGTATAAATAAGAAATTCCAGAAAAAGCTCCAATGTTAGATAAACCCAAAATAAATGTGCTTTTAAAACCATCGCCCCAAATAGGAAATAATTTTTCAAATGAGAAGTTTTTTAAATTTCCTACAAATAAAAGGATAATACTCAACATAATAAATGGAAAAATTAATGCAGTTGTTTTTATAGTAGAGTTGAATCCCAATTTATTAGTGATTGCAATAGCAATTATAAATAAAAGAATTATATAAATTATATTTGTAAAAGGGTAATAAATAACTTTTAGTCCTTCACAAAAGTTTCTTAAAAGCATTGCAGAAGTAATTATAAAATAAAATATAAATATAAAACCAACAATGCTTTTAAAAATAGTTCCACCTAAATAATTGGAAATATCTATAATATCAAAACCAGGAAATTTTGAAAATAATTTACAAATTAATAATGTTATAAATAAAGCTATAATTGTTATATAGAAAATATTAATTAATGAACTTGTTTTTGTTTCATTTATAAAAGTTCTAGAAAGAGAAATAACTGTAAATGGGGCAAGAACAGATAATATAAGTGCTATAGCTTCAACAGTTCCAATTTTGAATTTTGACATATATGAACCTCCTTAAAGAATTTAAAATCTCCATTTCATAGATATTTTTTCTTGCCTTTTTTCACGTTTTGATGCTAAATAAGTTGCGCGATATTCTCTTTTCCAAATAGGTGGAAGTAGTAATCCGTTGTTTTTTGAATTACTAAGAGGAGAATATGGAGCAGTGTAAGAAACACCGAAAGTTACTAGATCACATAATGAAGCTAAATATACAAATATTCCAATTCCAATTCCTAAAAAGCCAGCAAGAAATCCTAAAGCAATAAAACCAAATCTAAAATATCTCAAGTGAAAACTAAAACTAAAATCTGGAATGACAAAAGAGCTTATACCAGTTATAGCAACAATAATGATTAATATAGGACTAACAATTCCAGCACTTACAGCCGCTTGACCAAGAACAATGGCTCCAACAATTCCAATAGTAGGACCAATTGGAGATGGAACTCTAAGCCCAGCTTCTCTAATAATTTCAAATGAAATTTCCATAATTAAAATTTCAAAAATTATTGGAAATGGGACATTTTGTCTTGAGGATAAAATAGAATATAATAATTCAGTTGGGATTATTTCTCTATGAAAATTAGTAATTGCAATATATAATCCTGGTAATAATAGTGCAAAAAAAGCTGCAATAATTCTTATAACTTTTAAAAAATTTGCAAATATAGTTTTTAAGTTTGTATCTTCTGGAGAAGATAGAAAATCAATTAAAACAGCTGGCATAATTAATGCATATGGGGAACCATTTACAATAACAATAACTCTACCTTGTAATAGTGCATTTACGGCATTGTCAGGTCTTTCAGATACTAGAATTTTAGGAAGACCAAGATTATTAGTATCTGTTAAAAGTTGTTCTAATTCACCAGCAGAAAGAAGAGAATCAATTTCCAAATTATTAATTCTATATTTTACTTCAGCAATTAAATCATCGTTAGCTAAAGTTTTCATATAGCAAACAGCACAATTTGTTTGGGTTATTTTACCAACTTTAGTATTTTCAATAACTAAATTTTCATTATTTATTAATCTTCTTAAAAGAGAAGTATTAGTACGAAGATTTTCAACAAAAGCCTCATGAGGGCCTTTTATAACAATTTCATTTTCAGGCTTTGAAATACTTCTTTGTTTAAATCCTTTCACATCAATATCAAAGGCTACAGATAGAGTATCAACAAATAAAGCGCAATTTCCTGCATTTACACCTGCAAATATATCACTAAAAGAAGATTGTTGTTTGATACTATTTTGTGGAATCAGACAATTCTCTATATAATCCGATAAATTAAATTTTTTAATTTTTCTAACAGTTATATTATTAGTAACAGCTTCAGAAATAATACGATTTTGTTCTCCATCAAAAAGATTATTTCTATTTCTTAACATTAAAGGTTCTAGAACAAAATTATTTAGAATTTGAGAATCTACCATGCCATCAATATAAAGTAATAATGCTTTATATTGTTTGCCTCTAGCATTCAAATTAAATTCACGAACAATAATATCGCTATTAATTAATAAATTATATTTAGTTTTTAAATAATCTAAATTAACATCTATACTTGGAAATACACTTTTTATCTCTTGCGTAGTTTCTTTACTATTTTGCACTGTAGTAGAATCTGGTGAGTCAGAATTAGTTGGAAGTGTAAAAAGATAAACGTCTTTAGGCTTATAGCCAAATGTTTCATTTATAAAATCTTTTATTTTCATAATATTTATAGTATTGTCAAAAAAAACTAAAATATACTAGTTTTTAAAAATAAAAAATGATATAATAGAACTATATTGTGCACGAAAGAGAGTTGATGTAAATGAAATCGAAAATCACTTCATTTATAATGACAATAATATCAATACTAATAGTTTCAATATTAGTATTATTAGGAATAATAATATATGATGAATTTGCAAACACTGATGTAGCAAAAGATGTGCAAGATTTTGTAACAAATGTAACAGTTACAGGAGAGAAAAATCAAAGTGTAAAAGTTCCAGATAAAATAATAGAAACAACTGTAGATGCATTAGAATCAAGTGATGAAAAGATAAATTATGATACTCAAAAAATTGATAAATATTATTATAATCAATTAGATGAATATTCTAAAAAAATATATAATGCAATGAATTCAAACAAAGAAAATATGAAAAGTGGAAACTATGAAATAAATTTAGGAACTCAATTTTCAGATTTACTTTCCAAAAGTAATGGTGAGGAATTATTAGGAGAATATTACCAATCAGCAATAGAAGCTTATTCATATGATAATCCAGATATTTTTTATATAGAATTTGGAAATCTATATTTAAATATTGAAACAACAACTAGAGGAAGTAAAAAAACATATAAAGTTGTTATAAATGCTGGAAATAACACGAATTATTTAACAAAAGAATTTTCATCAGAGGAAAAAGTAAAATCAGCAATAAATGAAATTGAAAATGTACGAGCATATTTTATTCAAAATAAAAAAGATAACACATATGATAATATAAAATTAGTACATGATTATTTAGTTGAAAGTATAGAATACGACCAAACAGTGTCACAAACTAATATATATGATATATATGGAGCTTTAGTAAAAAAAGAAAGTGTATGTGAAGGGTATGCAAAATCCTTTAAATATTTGATGGACAGTGTTGAAATTCCATGTGTTATAGTTGCAGGAGAAGGAACAAATTCAGAAGGAAGTACAGAAAATCATGCTTGGAACTATGTAGAATTAGATGGAAAATGGTATGCTATAGATTGTACTTGGGATGATCCAATTATTATCGGAGGCGGAAAATTAAGTAATTCAGCAAAGTATAAATATTTCTTAAAAGGAGAAAGTGAATTTAATCAATCACATTTTCCAAGTGGACAATTTACTGAAAATGGAAAAGTATTTGAATATCCACCACTAAGTATAAATAATTATAGATAAAGAGGTAAAAAATGTTATTAAAAGATATGTTAATAAAAGATAATAAAAAAATAAAAGTATATGCATTTGTTGGACCATCTGGAACAGGAAAAAGTTATAGAGCACAAATGGTAGCAAGTGAAAAAAATATAAATTTTATAATAGATGATGGTTTATTAATAAAAGACAATGAAGTTATAGCAGGAGAATCAGCAAAAAAAGCACCAACAAAAATTGAAACAGTAAAACATGCATTATTTTATAAAGATGAAGAAAAAGAAGAAATAATAAAAGCATTAAAAAAATATAAACCAGAAAGTATTTTAATATTAGGAACATCTGATGGAATGGTAGAAAAAATAGCAGCTAATTTAGGATTACCAGAAATATCAGAAATAACATATATATCAGATGTTGCCACACAAGAAGAAATGGAAACTGCAAGAAGAATTAGAGTAACAGAAGGAAAACATGTTATACCAGTCCCAACATTTGAAATAAAAAAAGACTTTTCAGGGTATTTACTAGACCCATTGCAAATATTTAAAACAAAAGGAAAAGGACAACAACCATATATATCAGAAAAATCAATAATTAGACCAACATTTAGTTATATGGGGAATTTTACGATATCTGATACAGTATTTAGACAAATTTTAGAATATTTAGCTTCAAAGACTCCAGGAATATATAAAATTCAAAAAATAAGAGTAGACAACTTTGGAGAAGGCGCTAAATTATATATGGAAGTTACAGTTGTGTATGGTTTTAATTTAATAGATGGAATAAAACAATTTAAAATTAAGGCTAAAAAAGAAATTGAAAAATTAACAGCGATGAATGTGGAAGAATTTGAAGTCGTAGTTAAAAATGTTTATGTTCCACAGAGAGGAGAATAAAATGAAAGATATTTTTAAAATAATAAATAGAGGAATAGTTAAAGGAGCAATTTGGATTTATTGTAAAGTAGTATATAGATTTGAAGTAATAGGAAAAGAAAATATACCAAAGGAAGGACAAGTGATTATATGTGGAAACCATAGAAGCTTTTTAGATCCACCTTTAATAGAAGTTACAACAGGAAGGTATACTAGATTTTTAGCAAAAGAAGAATTAACTAAAAATAAATTTTTAGCATATTTAGGCTACGTATTTGATTCTATTCTAGTAAAAAGAGATTCGAAAGAGGTTATAGCACTTAAAGAATCTTTGAAAACTTTAAAAAATGGAGATTGTTTAGCTTTGTTTCCAGAAGGAACTAGAAATGGTTTAGCTAAGGGAGAAAAAGTTAAAGATGGAGCAGCTTTCTTTGCAGTAAGAAGCGGTGCACCAGTTGTACCATGTGGAATAAAAGGCGGAGAAAAAGGTAACAGAAAGATTACTATTACTTATGGAAAGCCTTTAGATTTTAGTGAATATAAGGGTAGTAAAGATAAGGAAGTTTTAGATAAAGTTACTGAAGAGATTATGAGCAATATTATTGAGCTTACAAAATAAAAAGAATTTACATAATTTTTAATGAATACTAATTGACAATTTATTGATTTGGTAGTATAATTTTAAAGTTAGAACAAAAAAATAAAAAAGTAAAAAATAAATTTTAAAGGGGTAATAAAAATGAACAACCAAAAAATAAGAAACATAGCAATAATAGCACACGTTGACCATGGAAAGACAACACTAGTAGATGCATTATTAAAACAAAGCCATGTATTCAGAGAAAACGAACAAGTACAAGAAAGAGTAATGGACTCAAATGACCAAGAAAAAGAAAGAGGAATAACAATACTTTCTAAAAACACATCAGTAATGCACGGAGATATCAAAATAAACATAGTAGACACACCAGGACATGCTGACTTTGGAGGAGAAGTAGAAAGAGTTTTAAAAACAGTCGATGGTGTTTTATTATTAGTTGATGCATTCGAAGGAGCAATGCCACAAACAAGAGAAGTTCTAAAAAAATCATTAGCATTAGGACTAAAACCAATAGTAGTAATAAACAAAATAGATAGACCAGGAGCACAACCAGAAAAAGTTGTAGACCAAGTTATCGAATTATTTATTGAATTAAATGCTACAGATGAACAATTAGACTTTCCAGTTGTATATGCATCAGCAAAAAATGGAATAGCCAAAATGGACTTAGCAGATGAAACAACAGATTTATCTTGTTTATTTGAAACAATAATCAACACAATAGAACCACCAAAATGTGAATTAGAAGGACCAGCACAAATGTTAGTATCTAACATAGATTATGATGATTATGTTGGAAGAATTGGTATAGGAAGACTTGAAAGAGGAACAATGAAAGTTGGAATGCCAGTTAGCATATGTGGAAAAGAAGATAAAATAACACAAGGAAGAATCGCAAAATTATATACACACGTTGGACTTAAAAAAGTAGAAGTTGATGAAGTTGGAGCTGGAGATATCATAGAATTTGCAGGTTTACCAGATATTAACATAGGAGATACAGTATGTGATTTTGACCATCCAGAAAAAATACCATTTGTTGATATAGATGAACCAACAGTAACAATGACATTCAGTGTAAACAATGGACCATTTGCTGGAAAAGAAGGACAATTTGTAACATCAAGACATATAAGAGATAGATTATATAAAGAACTAGAAAGAAACGTATCATTAAGAGTAAAAGATGGAGAAACACCAGACTCATTTGAAGTATCAGGTAGAGGTGAATTACATTTATCAGTATTAATTGAAACAATGAGAAGAGAAGGATTTGAACTATTAGTTTCAAGACCAAAAGTTATCTTCAAAGAAATTAATGGAGTTAAATGTGAACCAATAGAATTATTAGTTGTAAACGTACCAGATGACTGTGTCGGAAATGTTATTGAAAAATTAGGTAGAAGAAAAGCTGAAATGATTAATATGGAACCAGCAGAAGCTGGACATACAAAAATAGAATTTAGAATCCCAGCAAGAGGAATAATTGGTTATAGAACAGAATTCCTTACAGACACAAAAGGTGAAGGAACAATGAACCATATATTCGATAGCTATGAACCATACAAGGGAGACATCCAAGCACGTGTTAGAGGAACAATAGTAGCCTTTGAACCAGGTAAATCTGTAACATATGGATTATACAATGCTCAAGATAAAGGTGATTTATTCATAGGACCAGGTGTAGATGTTTATGAAGGCATGATTGTTGGTCTAAACTCTAGAGGAGAAGATTTAGCAATAAATGTATGTAAAGAGAAACATTTAACAAACACTAGAGCATCAGGTTCAGATGAAGCATTAAGATTAGTTCCACCAATTCAAATGTCACTTGAAAAAGCAATCGAATTTATTCAAGATGATGAATTAGTAGAAATAACACCAAAATCAATAAGATTAAGAAAGAAAATATTAGATTCTAAAGAAAGAGAAAGAGCTAATAGAAACAAATAAAACAAAAAGGTTAGGCATTAGCTTAACCTTTTTATAAATATAAAAGATGAGGTAACAAAATGAATAAAGAAGAATTAGAAAAAATAAAACAAAAAGCATTAGAAGACCATATACCAATTATAATGGATGATACTTTAGAAGTAATAGAAAAAGAATTAAAAGAAAATCCACCAAAAAGAATATTAGAAATAGGGGCAGCAGTAGGATATTCAGCAATGTGCTTTTCAGAATTCTTAGCAGATGGAGGAAAAATAGATACAATTGAAAGAGATGAAGAAAGAATAAAAGAAGCCAAAATAAATTTCAAAAATGTAGGAGTAGAAGAAAAAATAAAATTGTATGAGGGAGATGCAGTAGAAATATTACCAACATTAAACGAAAAATATGATATGGTATTTATAGATGCTGCGAAAGGAAAATACCCATTTTTCTTGAAAGAAGCTTTAAGGATGATAAATGAAAATGGAATAATATTTGCAGATAATATATTATATAAAGGGTATGTTATGAGTGATTATAATAAACATAAGCAACGTACGGCCGTAAGAAATTTAAGGGAATATATAAAAGAAGTATCAGAAAGTCCAAATCTTGAAACTGAAATATTAGAAGTTGGAGATGGATTGGCTATTAGTAGAATAAGATAGTAAAAGACACCGAAATAATCGGTGTCTTTTTGAAATTTTAACAATGTTGATTTTAAAACAATCGTGATCTTTCAAACAATGTTCTAGAATTTACGAGCCCAGCAGTATCTTTAATAATTTTACCGTCACTATCAAGTAAGAAACCAGGCATATGAACTGATGCCGCATCAAAGAGATTCATAAAGTTGTCATCTCCATATCTTATTTTGTCATAAATCTTATGAGAAGCAGGTCCTGACTCAGCATGTAAATCCATTAAATGAGTTCTAATCTGTATTTCAATTGGATTTCCGATTGGATCAAAAAGAATTACATGTAAAGATTGATATCCAAAATTAATCTTTGGATGAAAAATGTAATCTTTCACAAATCTCTGATAAGCATATGGAACTTTTGAAGTTTCCGGAACATAAATATCAGGGAACTCTGCTGAATTAAATCCTGCAGTTTTCATCATAGGTTCTGCTTCACAGAGCTGATATTTTTTTAATCTAATAAAAAACTTAATTACATATTCCATCAAAGCATAACAGGAATCAGTACCTGTTTTTGGATTATCATCATAAATTATGATACGGCAACCTTTCATGTCTCTAACTTTTTCGATTGGTTTTCCAGTTTCACAAAATAGAGAACATTTTGAACAGAATTTTAAAAATGACTTTCTCCGGCTAATAAAGTCGAATTTTAATGTTGGAAAATTTGTATAAATTCCTTCATACAAGTCATCTAAATCCTTTGGGTGGGTAACCTGCTGTTCGTCAATTAATAGAGATTGAAAATAAGTTAATTTGTTACTAAAATCAATAAATTGTTCTTGTTCTGTATCTACATTCATCAAAAACATATTAATAGCATTTGGAATGCTTGATGCTTTATATAAATACGGAATAATTTCACTTACCACATTTGTAGACATAGTGATCTCCTTTCAAATATAAAATATATACTTACGTATACATAACATTATACTATATATTGGAAAAATAGTCAAATAAACATTGAAAAATACAGTGTTACATGTTATACTATAAATACAGTGAAAAATGAGAAAAGAGGTAAAAAAATGAAAAAAATAGAATTATTAGCACCAGCAGGTTCATTTGAAAAAGCAAAAATAGCATTTTTATATGGAGCAGATGCAGTATATTGTGGAACATCATCATTATCATTAAGAACAAGAGCAGATATGGGGAATGATGACTTGGTAAAAACAATAAAATATGCACATAGCATAGGAAAAAGAGTACATGTAACACTAAATATTTTTGCATGGGATGAAAAATATGAAGAAATAATAGAAATGGCAAAAATATTAAATGAAGTAAAACCAGATGCTATAATAGCAGCAGATGGTGGAGTTATGGAAGTATTAAAAAAATATGCTCCAGATGTACCAATCCATGTAAGCACACAAGCAAATGTTGTAAGTTTACATGCAGCTAACTTTTGGCATAAAAATGGTGCTAAAAGAGTTATAATGGCAAGAGAAGCAAACAAAGAACAAATAAGATACATAATGGAAAATAAACCAAAAGACTTAGAAGTAGAAATGTTTGGACATGGAGCAATATGTTTTGCATATTCAGGAAGATGCTTCTTAAGTGATTTTTTATGTGGAAGAAGTGCAAATTTAGGTGATTGTGCACAAAGCTGTAGATGGTCATATAACCTTTATGCAGAAGAAAAAAACAATCCAGGTCAATTAATGCCACTTGAATCAGATGAAAATGGAACGAGTATTTTTTCATCAAAAGATTTATGCTTAATAAAAGAAATTCCAGAAATAATTGATATGGGAGTAGACAGTTTAAAAATAGAAGGTAGATTAAAAACAGAATATTATGTAGCAAGTGTTGTAAATGCATATAGAACAGCTATAGATGACTATATGAAAGACCCAGAAAATTACGATTACACAAAATATTTAAACGAATTAGAAAAAGTAAAAACAAGACCATTTACTACATTCTATTTTAATGATAGAAAAAATGAAGATATACAAGACTTTAGTGGAAAACAATACAATGATAAATATGAATTTGGTGGAAAAATTGTTGAAGCAAAAGAAGAAAAATCAGTAATAGAAATAAAAAATAAATTAACAGTTGGAGATACATTAGAAATACTAAAACCAGGACAATTTGAACCAATAGAATTTAAAATAGAGCAATTATGGGATTATGAAACAGGAGAAAAAATAGACTTTGTAAGTCCAGGAGTTAAAGGACAAAAAGTATTAATGAATATTCCTGTAAAATGTGAAAATAATTGGATTATGAGAAGAAAAAAGGGGAACTAAAAAGTTCCTCTTTTAATCTGTACTACTCTCATCATTTAATAGTATATCTAATATTTTAGGATATATTTTTGAAGCATTTTTATTCCAATTATCAACAATTCTTTTAGCTCTATCTCTAGAACCAGCAAAAGTTTTTACTTCAAAAATAGTTTCATTATTATCTGAAATTTTGCATTTTATAGTATAATCATTTTCATTTTTAGGAATAAATTCAGCGATAACAGAAGTTTCATCTGTTATTGAAGAAATTTCTTTTTTAAAAACATTATCAGCTTTTAATTTTAATAATCCTGGAAGTACATCTTGTGTTAAGTTTAATGCATTTTTTCCTTCTGTTGTTATTTTTAGTACAGATTCTGCTTCATCTTTAGTGAATATTCCTACTAACTTTGAATCCATTAAATCTGTTAATACTTCTTTAAAATAAAAATAATTAACATCATTTATTGAAGCTATAATTTTATATAGTCCATCTTCAATTATTCCTGAATTTAGTTGATTTAAGATGTATAAAATTAGAACTTTATTCTCAGCCAAAGCAGTAGTATTATCTGAACTAGACATCATAAATAGCACTCCTTACTTTGTTTTTTTGCATTATATCACATAATTTCACAATTGTAAAATGTTTTTTTGACATATGTTGGAAAAATTTTGCATATATATAATAGTATTGGACAAGAGGTTACTTGCAAATAAATTTTAATAGCTTGTGGGGTGAAATATGTTGAAATTATTACTTTTTCGGCTCAATACATAATTTAAGAAAATCTAAATTAATTTTTCGGGACCCTTTCACTTAGTCCTCGCTAGCGCTCGACGTGAACATTCCCCAAAAAATCAATTAAGATTTTTTAAAATCATTCCAATCGCACTCAAAAGTAATAATTTCAACATATTTCACCACACAAGCTATTAAAATTTATTTGCTAAGAGTCACAAAATAAAAAAAACAGTTGCACACTTTTTTTATTAATGTTAATATGTAATTGGAAATATATTTATGGAGGTACTGATTTGAAAAATTATGATATCGTAAATGACAGCGAAAGCTTAGAAAAAGCAATCGCAAGAGCGAAAAAGGCTCAAAAAGAATTTGCTAAATATTCTCAAGAAGAAGTAGATAAAATCTTCTTTAAGGCAGCATTAGCAGCTAACCAAGCAAGAATACCACTTGCAAAATTAGCAGTAGAAGAAACTGGAATGGGAGTGGTTGAAGATAAAGTAATAAAAAATCACTTTGCATCAGAATACATCTACAACAAATATAAAAATGCTAAAACGTGTGGTGTATTAGAAGAAGACAAAGCTTTTGGAATTAAAAAAATAGCAGAGCCAATAGGAATTATAGCAGCAGTTATACCAACAACAAATCCAACTTCAACAGCTATATTTAAAACATTAATAGCATTAAAAACTAGAAATGCAATAATAATTAGCCCTCATCCAAGAGCTAAAAAATGTACAATAGAAGCAGCAAAAATTGTATTAGAGGCAGCAGTTGAGGCAGGAGCACCAGAAGGTATAATTTCATGGATTGATGTTCCATCTTTAGAATTAACAAATATGTTAATGAGTAAATCAGATACAATTTTAGCAACAGGTGGACCTGGAATGGTAAAAGCTGCATATTCAAGTGGAAAGCCAGCATTGGGAGTAGGTGCAGGAAATACACCAGCAATAATTGACGAATCAGCAAACATAATATTGGCGGTAAATTCAATAATTCATTCAAAAACATTTGATAATGGAATGATATGTGCTTCAGAACAATCAGTAATAGTAATGGATTCTATATATGATAAAGTCAAAGAAGAATTCAAAGAAAGAGGATGCTATTTCTTAAATGATGAAGAAATTGAAAAGGTTAGAAAAACAATAATTATAGATGGTTCTTTAAATGCAAAAATAGTAGGGCAAACAGCTTATACAATAGCAAAACTTGCAGATGTTGAAGTTCCAGAAAGTACAAAAATATTAATAGGAGAAGTTGAAAATGTAGATAGTTCAGAAGAATTTGCTCATGAAAAATTATCTCCAGTACTTGCAATGTATAAAGCAAAAACTTTTGAAGAAGCAATAGAAGAAGCAAATACACTAATTTGCGATGGAGGACATGGACATACTGCTTCAATTTATATAGACACAATAAAAGAACAAGAAAAATTAAATAAATTTGAAAACAGAATGGAAACTTGCAGAATATTAGTAAATACACCAGCTTCTCAAGGTGGAATAGGTGATATATATAACTTTAGATTAAATCCATCATTAACCTTAGGATGTGGTTCATGGGGTGGAAATTCAGTTGCAGAAAATGTAGGAATAAAACATTTAATAAATATAAAAACAGTAGCAGAGAGGAGAGAAAATATGCTTTGGTTTAGAGCACCTGAAAAGGTATATATAAAAAGAGGATGTCTACCAGTAGCTTTACAAGAATTAAAAGATGTAATGAATAAAAAGAAAGTATTTATAGTAACAGATACATTTCTTTATAAAAATGGTTATACAAAATGTGTAACAGATAGATTAGATGAACTTGGAATACAACATACAACATTTTTTGATGTTGAACCAGACCCAACATTAAGCTGTGCAGAAGAAGGAACAAAAGCAATGAGAGACTTTGAACCAGATTGCATAATAGCAATAGGTGGAGGTTCAGCAATGGATGCTGCTAAAATAATGTGGGTAATGTATGAACATCCAGAAGTTGATTTTATGGATATGGCAATGAGATTTATGGACATAAGAAAAAGAGTATATACATTTCCACATATGGGAGATAAAGCATATTTTATAGCTATACCAACATCATCAGGAACAGGTTCAGAAGTTACACCATTTGCAGTTATAACAGATGATAAAACTGGTACAAAATATCCATTAGCTGATTATGAATTATTACCTAAAATGGCAATAGTTGATACAAATATGATGATGAGTGCTCCAAAAGGACTAACTTCTGCTTCAGGAATTGATGCAGTAACTCATGCTTTGGAAGCTTATGCATCAATGATGGCAACAGAATTTACAGATGGATTAGCAATAGAAGCATTAAAAGTGATTTTTGAATACTTACCAAGAGCTTATGAAAATGGTCAAAATGATGTAGAAGCAAGAGAAAAAATGGCTCATGCTTCAACAATGGCAGGAATGGCCTTTGCAAATGCATTTTTAGGAGTATGTCATTCAATGGCGCATAAATTAGGAGCTTTCCATCACGTACCACATGGAATAGCAAATGCATTATTAATAGATGAAGTTATAAGATTTAATTCAGAAGAAGTACCAACAAAAATGGGAACATTCCCACAATATGATCATCCGCATACACTAAATAGATATGCACAAGTTGCTGATGCTTTAAAATTAGGTGGAAATACAGATCAAGAAAAAGTTGATAATTTAATAAAAGCTATAGATGAATTAAAAGAAAAAATAGGAATCAAAAAAGCAATTAAAGACTACGTACCAGATGAAAAAGATTTCTTAGATAGATTAGATGCAATGTGCGAGCAAGCCTTTGATGACCAATGTACAGGAGCAAATCCAAGATATCCATTAATAAGTGAAATAAAAGATATGTATTTAAAAGCTTATTACGGAAAATAAGTAATATAAAAAAGTGTCGAAAATAAAATCGACACTTTTTATGTTGGAAAAAATAATCTTGCTTAAAACAAAAAAATATAGTAAAATAAAATCACAAAAAAAGAGACAAAAGGAGAAAAAATTGGTAGCAGAAGTAATAATAAATAGTTCAGCAAAAAAATTAAATAGAACCTTTGACTATAACATTCCAGAAGAATATCAAGATATGGTCTTTGTTGGAACAAAAGTGTTAGTACCATTTGGAAAAATGAAAAATTTAGAAGAAGCACATGTAGTAAAGATAAAAGAAAAATCACAATTTGAAATTAAAGATATAGCAAAAGTAGAAACAGGTCTAACAGATAAGCAAATTGAAATGGCAAATTGGATGGCAAATAGATATTTTTGCAATGTTTCTGAATGTATAAAATTAATGCAAACACCAGGAACAAGAACAAAAAATGTCAATAATCGAATTCAAGATAAAAAAATAAATGTTGTATATTTAAAAAAAGAATATGATGAAATATTATTTTGTATAGAAGCAGGAAAGATAAAATCAGAAAAACAAAAAAGAATATTAAATTTTGTAAAATCCAATGAGGGTTGTACAGTAGCTGAAATAGAGGCATTTACAGATTGTTCAAGAGCAATTGTAAATACATTAGTAAAAAATGGATATTTAGAAATCACAGAAAAGAAAATTAACAGAAATCCATTAATAAATAAAAATATAGAACAAAATCAAAAATTAAAGCTAACAGACGAACAGGAAAATGCCTTTAAAAAAGTCCAAAATGCAATGCAACAAAATCAATTTGAAGAGTTTTTATTATATGGTGTAACAGGCTCAGGGAAAACAGAAGTGTATTTACAATTAATACAAGAAGCAATAGAAAATAATAAAACGGCAATTGTATTAGTACCAGAAATATCGCTAACACCACAAATGTTAGATAGATTTATCGCAAGATTTGGAAAAGAACAAATTGCAGTTTTACACAGTAAATTATCAATTGGTGAAAGACATGATGAATGGGAAAGAATAAAAGAAGAAAAAGCCAAAATTGTAATAGGAGCAAGGTCTGCAATATTTGCTCCAATAAAAAATCTTGGTATTATAATAATAGATGAAGAACATGATAGTTCATACAAATCAGAATCAACACCTAAATATAATGCAAAAGAAATAGCAAAAAAAGTAGCAAAAGAAAATAATATACCTTTGGTTTTAGGAAGTGCAACACCAGATTTAATAACATATTACAAAGCAAAAGAAAAAAATGAAATAACATTGTTAGAATTAACCAAAAGGGCAAACAATTCAGCTCTTCCAAAAGTAGAAATTGTAGATTTAAAACAAGAATTAGCAAATGGTAATAGGTCAATGCTTAGTATGGATTTATATCAATCAATAGAAGAAAATTTAAAAAATAAATTACAGACAATATTGTTTTTAAATAGAAGAGGCTATTCAACATTTATAATGTGTAGAAATTGTGGGTATACTGTTAAATGCAAAAATTGTGATATAAGTATGACTTATCATAGTTATGAAAATAAATTAAAATGTCATTATTGTGGTTATGAAGAAAAACTAGTAAAAATATGTCCAGAATGTGGAAGCGATAAAATAAGATATTTTGGAACAGGAACACAAAAACTAGAACAAGAAATTCATAAGCAATTTCCACAAGCAAAAACAATTAGAATGGATGTAGACACAGTAACAAAAAAAAATTCACATGAGGAAATATTAAATAAATTCAAAAATGAAGATATTGATATATTAATAGGAACTCAAATGGTAGTAAAAGGACATCATTTTCCAAAGGTAACTTTAGTTGGTGTGATTGCAGCTGATAGTTCTCTAAATATAGATGATTATAGAGCAACAGAAAGAACATTTCAAATTTTAACCCAAGTCGCAGGAAGAGCTGGTAGAGAAAATTTGCCAGGAAAAGTTATAATTCAAACCTATAATCCAGAAAATTTTAGTATACAAGAAGTACAAAAACAAAATTATAATAAATTTTATGAAACAGAAATAGCCTTAAGAAAACAGTTGAAATATCCACCATTTTGCGATATAATAGTAATTGGATTTAATAGTACAAATGAAGATGAAATTAAGAAAGTATCACAAGAGATATTTGAAAAATTAAAAGACAAAATAAATAAAGAACAATTCAATATCTTTAAGCCAATGCCATCACCAATAGATAAAATACAAAACAAATTTAGATGGAGAATTATCATAAAAGGAAAGATGACAGAAGAAGCAAACAAAATCTTCAATGACACATTAAAAGAAATATATCAAAAAAATTATAAAAATACAAAAATAACAATAGATGTTAATCCAAATAATATGAGTTAATAAAGAAAAAGGAGGAGTAAAAATGGCTATTAGAAATTTAAGATTAGAAGGAGACGAGATTTTAAAAAAGAAATCAAGAGAAGTTGAAACAATAGATGACAAACTACAAATATTAATAGATGATATGATAGAAACAATGCATAAATATAATGGTGTAGGTTTAGCTGCAGTTCAAGTTGGAATTTTAAAAAGACTTGTTGTAATAGATATTTATGATGATAATGGTCCAATTGTTTTAATTAATCCAGTTATTTTAAAAACAAAAGGAGAAAGAGAAGTAGAAGAGGGATGCTTAAGTTTCCCAAATAAATTTGCAAAAGTTATTAGACCAGAGGAAGTTGTAGCTGAATATACAGATAGAACTGGTAAAAGAATGAGAGTAAAAGCCAAAGAGTTATTAGCTCAAGCAATTTGCCATGAAGTAGACCATTTAAATGGTGAAGTTTTTATTGATAAAATTTTGCCTGGAACTTTAGAGTATGTAGAACCAGAAAATTAGGAGGTTTAACAATGTTAAAAATATTATTTATGGGTACACCAGATTTTGCAAGAGAGAGTTTAGAAGAGGTTTACAATGCTGGTTATGAAATTTTAGGAGTTGTTACAAATCCAGATAAACCAAAAGGAAGAGGAATGAAAATGGTAGCATCTCCAGTAAAAGAATTTGCATTAGAAAAGGGATTAACCGTTTATCAACCAGAGAAAGTAAGAAAAAATGAAGAGTTTATAGAAAAAATAAAAAGCTTAAATCCTGACGTAATCTGTGTAGTAGCATATGGAAAAATATTACCAAAAGAAATATTAGAAATTCCTAAATATGGATGTATAAATGTACATGGTTCATTACTTCCAAAATATAGAGGCGCAGCACCAATTCAATGGGCAGTTTTAAATGGAGATAAAGAAACTGGTGTTACAACAATGTATATGGATGTTGGAATGGACACAGGAGATATGATTTTAAAAGAAAAAGTAGAAATTGGAGAAGATGAAACAACAGGAGAATTATGGGACAGACTTTCTAAAATAGGTGGAAAATTATTAGTAGAAACTTTAAAACAAGTAGAAGATGGAACACCTCCTAGAGAAAAACAAGGAGAAGAGTTTACTATGGCTCCAATGTTAAATAAGGAAATGTCAAAAATTAATTGGGACGAACAAACTGCTCAAAACATAAAAAATCTTGTAAGAGGGTTAAATCCTATTATGGGAGCATATACATTTTTAGATGAAAAGAAAATAAAATTTTGGAAAGTTGATATTGCAAAACAAGATGAAATTATTGCAGATAATATAGAAATATTAAAAAATGGAACTGTAATTTTATCAAATCCTAAAGATGGACTTTTCATTAAAACCAAAGATGGAATATTGAAGGTTTTGGAGATTCAAGGTGAAAATGCAAAGAGAATGAGTATTGGAGATTTCCTAAGAGGAAATAGTATAGAAGAATTTGAAGTTTTTGAATAAAAAAGGTTGTAAAAAATACCAAAAATTGATATACTTATAACATAAATAAGTATATCTTTTTTTCTTGCTAAAAATGTAGAGAAAAACAAGATATAAAAGGAGGTATTTTCATGAGTGAAGAAAAAGTAAATCAAGAAAATGAACAAAAAATAAAAGAAGATGTTAAAGAAGAGGAAAACGGAATAGAAATATCAACAGATGTTATCGCAGTAATTGCTGGTGTAGCAGTATCTGAGGTACAAGGCGTAGCTGGAATGGCAGGAGGTTTTGCAGGAGGCATTTCAGAAGTATTTAGTGGAAAGAAAAATATGGCAAAAGGAATAAAAGTTGATAAAACAGAAACTACTGCAAAAATAGATGTAAATATTATAGTTGAATATGGTTCAAGAATTCCAGATGTTGCTTTTGAAATTCAAAATAGAGTAAAAAAAGCAGTTGAAAGTATGACAGGATTTAAAGTAGAAGAAGTAAATGTACACGTTCAAGGTGTAAATACAGATGTTGCTAAAAAATCTGAAGAAAAACCAGTAGAACAAGTAGAAGAAAACAAAGAAGATAAAGAATAATAAAAAAACAAAAAGAAAAAAGAGAGGTAAAGAAAATGAAAATTATAGAAAAAATCACACTAATATTATATTCAAATATAATATTAATAATGTCAGTCATATTATGTTTATTAGTATTTGGATGGCTAGATGCAAATGTTGTAGCAAATTTAGCAAAAGCACTATTAATAGGAGAAAAATCATCAGGAATAATTTTAGGAGTAAGTGTAGTATTTATCTTATTATCAATAAGATGTATATTCTTTGACCCAACTTCAAAACAAGAGCAAAAAGATAAACAAGGAGTATTACTTGCTAATGATAATGGAAAATTAATGATATCTAAAGAAACAATAGAAAATTTAGTAGAAGCAGTAACAAGAGAATATAAAGAAGCAAAAGATGTATCTTCTAGAGTTGAACTAGATAAAAACAATAATGTAAATATATATGTTAATTTAGTAGTTGGTTCAGAAACTATAATAAAAGACTTAACAGTAGATTTACAAAATAGAATAAAAGAAAAAGTAAAACAATCAGCAGACTTAGAAGTAAA
>ERZ773116.664-NODE-664-length-36340-cov-4.943089_pt1 | contig 36340 bp, 40 predicted proteins | sample MGYA00580563_ERZ773116 | MGnify/ENA primary metagenome ERZ773116 (study PRJEB29015, sample SAMEA2737864) | human gut metagenome | biome: human gut; feature: human-associated habitat; material: faeces | place: China | collected 2012 ... | reverse complement strand
CAGAACGATTTTTTCTGTGTAATGCTCATCCAGGTAGTCCTTGACAGCTGACAGCTCCATTCGTTTTCTGGAAATTGTAACACTTTCAGGATGCCATGATTGCTCCATTAGGAGTGTCAGCAGTGCCGCCAGCTTCTCATTGATGCGCATATCCCTTATGTAATCGGAGGACGACGCAAGATCATAAAGCTCTGTAAGGATGCTTGTAAACGGCTTGATATCCTCCGGGTGAAACATCGGTAGTCCGCCACGTTCCTTGTACTTCTCATACACCGCAGGAAGTGACGGCGCATAAAAATGGCACCATTGAAGCGACCAAAGGTCATCTGACGTGCTATGGCTGTAAGCCTTGCGGCAGTCAATGAATGCACAATCCCCTGTTTTCAGCTCATAGTCTTTTCCTTCATATGTGAGCTTTCCCGAACCTGACAGCACCACCAAACACAAAAATGATACCAGATCTGTTCTTGTGGAAGTGTGCGGGCGAATCGCCTGCAATGAGCCTACTTCCTGTAGGTGTATAAGCGAGGTTCTGGCAAATGGTGAGGGGGTGTAGATGATTCGGGAGGAGTGGACGGAGGGGGATTGTGGGGTGAATAGTTCGGCCATACTCATCTACTCATCCTTTCCTTTATGCCTTCATCTTACTCTTTTCATAGTCGGTACCATAAGAACACGAGCATTTAACACTTGGTATGTTTTCACCAGCAAACTTATATTAAATCTTACACACATATTGAAAGCCATATTTATTTCGTTTTATATTTTCTTTTTGTAACCTATATTTTTCGAATCTTCTTTCTTAATTCAATTAACGGCTTAGGTATCAAATACATATGATTTGTAATAAACCATAAAAAATACATTTTAATAGGAAAACGATACGGCTTACAATACTTTTCAAAAGCTTTGATCATGCCATCTCCTTGTGTATATTCTTTCCAGAATTCATCCGAAACGGCATTCTTCTTCCAAGGAGCTTTTAAACTTCTATTTCCTGATATTGCTTCTTCAATGGTACGCTCTTGATAGTTAATCCTGCCTTGAATGCTATCAAACAGTTCTTTTCCTTTTATATTGTTTACTAATACAAGCGAAATGCCTTTTTCCGTATTTCTCATTTTAAAGTCATAAGAATGGTATCCCCAAAAATCTGCCAGAGTAATATCTCCCGTTCTATGCGTACTTGTATATTCACACGAAAAGCAATTCTCCCGCATCGATATCTCCTTCAAAAAAGAAATCAAATATGGATCAACAAATTTGCTTCTGATATAGGAATTTTTATCATCAAAATCCACCTTAAGACTGAATCTTGTCCAATTTGGCTTTTTATAGCGAAATGATATATTTATCGCTTTTGCCTCATTAGCCTTTTCAAGATATGTACAATAATCTCTCCAAAGCCCTGGTGATGGAACGCCGTGACAAATAATATCTACTGTAATTAAATTATCATAATCTTTACCCAGATATTTTTTTAGACCATCTACCTGACATGGAACACCAACGAACAGAACTTTCTTTCCATTTAATAGTCTCTGCTTAACTTGCTGAAATACCAATCCAGGATAACTTTGTACATACTTTGATCCCCTAAACTTAGATAAATCATCAATCATCTCACATGAATCAAAAATAACCTTTTTGTAATCATCATTAAATCGTGAAGCAAATATAACGCCATTTTGTTCAATTATTTTCTTAGCTAATTCTGTAAAAATACCTCCGGAACTGCTGTTTCTGCGTATATCCTTATCTTTTGTAAAAGCCGCATATACTTTTTGTTGTTCGTAATTCATTTGTTTTCCGGTATTTCTGGGACATACTCTTTTACACGCATTGCAATTAACACAATTATCTCCAACTACAGGATAAAAAAAGCCTTTTTCGTCTTCCTGAAATGTTATTGCTCCTTTTGCACATACATTTAAACAAGCCTGACATCCTGTACATTTATCCTTATCACAAATCGCCATTTTTATATCCTCAACTGCTTTTCTATCTTATCTCTAAGTTTTTCATAATATTTCTTTTCGAAGAAATCGCTATTTTTTTTATATTCGTAGCCATCTAAAATTTTATCAGCCAAATTCTTTGCTTCATCAAGCGTATTGGCCAAAAAAGCTCGTCTTCCATATGGCTCCTTAAACCAGTCCACTCCTGTTTTTACTTTATGATCCTTCGTCTGAATCACAATAACAGGTGTATTAGAAATAAGAGAAAAAATCGTTCCATGATATCTGTCTGTTATAACCAGCTTATAGTGTGCAAATTTTTCAAAGTATCCTTCAATATATTTTTGCAATTTATTACGAATTACTTCTGGTTCTTCACGTATCGTGGTATCTAAACGACTGCATTCGGCCACGCCATCAAAATGTTTAATTAAACTATCAATTTCTTCATCAGAATAAAATTTTTCAGAATCATTCCTGATGCAAAACAACACTCCATTACGCTCAAACGAATACTCATATTGTCCGATAAGCGTTGTCACAATATCCGGATAACTTTCAACATAAATATGAGGAAACATATTTTTCGCCATTTCATAGGAAATTTGATCTCTTGCCATAAAAAAGAGTTTCTTATGTGCATCGTAAATATGACTTGCAAGTTTCTTTCTATTTTCATCACGAAAATAAATTGTTTGCGGAAGCATAATCATCGGATTTTCAGGAAAATCCTGAATAACTGCCTGATGCATAAAATCTTCTCTTCCCCCTAAATCCTGTGTACAATATCCACTTTGAAAGAAAATAAGATCATTCGGTTTGATAGCTGATTTTAAATAGTCCCGAAGCCCAAAGGAATTATCCAAATAATTTCTGGTAAATATCTCTGTAACTGCATAATCAGAATAATACTTTTTAAAATATCTTTTAATGCAATAATATTGCGCAAGATCCCCAAGATTTGAATGTTCGGGAATACCGAAATAAAATATTTTTTGATGATCATTGGCAGCATTTTTTTTCTTTGTGTTTTTAATATTTTTGTAATCATTAATAATTTGACGTGGACGCCTTCTCAGCCACCCGAGTTTTGCACGCATTTTACTCATTTACATTTCTCCAATTAATACATTTATATAAATTTACTACAAATTTTGTGAACAATGCTAATTTTTCTACCACATATATTATCAATTAAAATTATCATATCTCTGAATACTACTGTCTTTTTAAAGATTAACACAAATGCTACATTAGGAATAATGCAACTCAATAGCAATCCGATAATTATTAAAAATATGTCATTAGATATGGATATAAAGCTATAGCTTAAATAGGTAACCACACAAAGAAAAACAGTAGCAACTGTATATAATAGAATATTTCTAATGTACTCTTTTCTTCCACATTTAAAAACAACGGTGAAAAGATTATGAATTACCCAAGGCATACCAATAAGTAACGTACTTAATACCGTTGAAAGAAGGACACCGTATATTCCGATATATTGAACAAGCACCACATTCATAATTAAATTTGCCAGGGCTGTACAAAGCGGACGAAAACGATCTTCATGCCACATACCGGCCGCATCCTTGTATACAATCAATACCTGATTGAGAATGCGTATATAAAAATATATTACAAAACACACGACACAGTCAAATGAAAGTAGATACTGTTCTCCCACCCATATTTTCATGAACGGTTGATACAAACATAAAAAACATGAACAACAGAAACATCCAATCCAAGCAATCAAAAAAGTCAATTTATTAAGATCTTTAAGATTTTTTTCTTCAGTATCAACGATTAAACTGTTACCAATTCCTGCTGTACATGCGGTAAATATAACCGTGACAAATCCCAAGACCGCATTCATAATATAGTAATAATTATTATAAACTCCTAGAATCGATAACCCGAGAAATGCTGAAATCACAATAGTATCTGCCGAATTAACAATTATCCCCCCAAGTTTTGAAGTAAAGAGATCTCCTACACGACGATTAATACTTTTTACAGCTTCCTTACTCAACTTTCCTTCTGGTTTATAAGATGGATACATTTTATTTGCCAATATTGCAGTAACAATATTAAGCATTGCTTGCGATACTAGAGTAATTACTAAATACACATAATAATTTTTAAAAACTACCAAAATCAATATCTGCAATATGTACTGTATTGTCGTTACCAATATGGTTATTTTGTTTATAACATCAGTTCTTTGATGAGCTGTCAACAAACTGTTTTTATATGCAAAAAGCCAGTAAGATATAACCGTAGCTGCTAAATTCAAACCATATATTACAAAAACATTGATTCCATCAGGAATATCTCCGGAAATCAGTTTCGGAACAAACGGCATAATAATTATACCAGCAACAAGAACAATAATGCCAATCACTCTATAATATATTTTATATAACCTAAGCAAAGCACAAATCGTTGTATCATCATCCTCTGCAATAGGTCTATACATACTATATACCATAGCAGCCCCTACACCAAGTTCAGCTAAATTTAGAACCTGTAAAATTGAAGTAAACAACGAATTCAATCCTACATATTCAACGCCAAGCAAATAAATCATTATTGTTCTTATAATAAATGGCGCAATAAGCTGATACAACTTTAATGCAACTCCTGATATGATATTTCTTGTTGCATTTTTGGTTCGTTCCATTTTCATATTATGTTAATCCCGCCTTATTTTCAATATATCATTTGTATACATTCCAATGCAAAACATAATCATAATATAAAAGTAAATATTATAATACGCAAGAGACGTGATACCTCCGATTAAAAACGCTATTATTCCACCGTATAACACATAGCATTGTTTTGTTTCTGCTTTTCTCAACTGTGTCAAAATATAAAAAACAAAATAAAAAAAGAATGCAAAACCAATAATTCCAACTTCAATCAAAAGCTGAAAAGGTGAATTATGCGCACTATTATAGCCTGCAGCAAATCTGCTTAAAGTATTTTCGACTACTGAATTACCATACCCAAATCCAAGCCATGGACTTCCCAGGTAAATTGCAACGATATTTGTATAAATTATATCACGACCAGTCAAAGTCACATCTTTTTTAAGTACATCTGTTATAAACCATGTTAATAAATTAATCTTAAGATATGCTTGAGAAATGATCAGCCAATTTAAGACTACATTTGCTATGCCAATTCCTGCTGGAGATAATATTTTTAACAGCTTGCCACTTTTATTTTTGGTAAATACTAATAAAGTTAATATAATTATTCCTATCATTATGATACCTTGACCACTATGGAGACCAATCATATCAAGAATTGTAAGACCTAATATCACAATCGATATCTTTTGTGTTTTTCCATAAATTTTATAATCCAAAGCAAATATTATAGATAACAGACAAACCATTGCTTGAGCAGTATTTGCTCGACTTGAAATGAAGAAATGCAACCCTAAATCTTCACGTATCTCACTTGGAGTAGAATAACATACAATAGTAGATCCAACTATATAAATCAATGTGAGTGCAACAGTTGATTTTCTAAATTGCTGTTGCTTATTATAATCAAGATTTACAAAAAAAATACACATTGCCATTATACACATACAAAATTCTACTGCATTAAGAAGATTCTCTGGATTGTGTATTACAGTCGTAATAAGTTCTACCAAGCAAAATCCTAAAAGAATGATATACTCTTTTCGCATTTTAGTTCCAAAGCACTTTATTAAAATCACTATCGAACTCAACAGCCTTAAGCCCAATAATAATTTATTTGCTCCTGGAATAAAGCTATATAAGCTATATGCAGGAATCCAGATAAATAAAAGAATAAAATATATAAGCATTCTTTTATTTATCAATATTTTTCTATTCACAATTAATTATCCTCCAAGCAGCTCTTTCCATATATACATATATAAAATACTATTCACTCACTTTAACTTATCGTATTTTTTTTGCAGGATTTCCGGCCCATACTTCCCCTTCAGGAATATCCTTAGTGACAACTGAACCGGCACCTATAACTGCTTGCTTACCTACAGTAACGCCCTTAAGAATAAAACACCCCGCCCCAATAAATGCTCCCTCACAAATACGAATCGGCTTTCTTTTGGTAGGACATTCTTTATAGTATCCCTTTACTCTTTCTGCATACTCTAAAGGATGAAAATCTGTATCGTAAATATGGCATCCCGAACCTATTGTAACATTATCTTCAATAGTTACTTCTTGCTCACATGTAATAGCAGTATTAGAGATACCACAATTATTTCCAATCGTTAGTGTTGCATTTTCATTTACCTGAAAAAAAGTTCTGCTTCCACATCCTATTGGATTTGCCCACGGAGCGGAATTGATTGATACGTTATCTCCAATATGAATATTGGCACTTTCGTAATGACGATAAATAAAAATATTACCTTTAACTCGCAGTCTTTTGCCATAATTTATGTGATTAAGCCTAAACTTAATTTTATTTATAATGGTATAAAAGCATACAGAATATATATTCAATGCTTTTTTTATAAGCAAATAACAATCCAATGCTCATTCCTCCAAAATCTTGTGATACACATCTAAAAGTGCATTTAAATTATGATTATAATCATGAGTTTTTTTTGCATGTGCCTGAGCACATTTTCCCATCTCTTGAGCTATCTTTTTATTTTCAAAAATTTTCATCACAAAATACGCTAACATATACGGAGCATCACTTTGATATATATATCCTTCTTCCTGGTGTGTTAAAAGGTCCATCACACCACCAACACCTGAAGATACAACCGGAACTCCAAGAAGCATAGCTTCTCCAACAGAGTTTGGAGAATTTTCAATTGTTGACGGAGAAACAAATACATTGGCCTCCAACATTTCCTGCTTCATCTGATCTTCATTCAAGCTGCCGCAAAAGCTAACCTTATCCAGCAGATGATATTTTTTTAATAGTTTTAAAATATAAAATCCATATGAATTCCCCATTATTCTATTGCCTTTTGTAATGTTTGCACCTGCGACATGAACAGTTACATCCGGGTAAAACTTTGCTATATCTTTAAGTGCTTCAATAAATAAATGAAATCCTTTTACCGGATAGGAGGCTTGACTAATAAAAATTCTATAGGGCATGCAATCAGAAGCACTCCAATTGTCTGAATAAAACGATTCCCTTAATGTTTCATTTCCAATATGATACTTAGCTTTCGGATTTAATCTATATGTACAGGCTTTATCCCACGAAGTTCTGCCCATAATGTGCTGAGTCAATTTTATAGTCTTTTCCTCGTATTTTCCTCTTCTTTCAAAATTTTTAATACCGGCCCATATGTTTTTTCTTCCTATCAGTTCTCTTAGAGAGGCGGCATACTTTACATAGAAAGGAAGTGATACATCAAAATGTTTTGCATATACACCAACGAGTCCCTGAATTGAAACTAATAATTTTGATTCTATTCCTAGTTCTTTTGCCGCCTGAGCAAAAAACCAGTGATATTGAAATTCTGTTCCGTGTATATGAATAACATCCGGTTTTATTTCAGTTAAAATAGATTTTGCTTCATTCACCCCTGCTTTATCATTCAGATATCCAAGCCTCATTTTTTTACCATCATACGGTATTCCATAATATGATAAATTCTGAATAGAACCCCTTTCTGCCTTGCAATACGGGTAACACACATATAAACTTATTTTCTGCATCTCAATCAGCCCTTGTGATATTCTATCAAGCCAACCGCCTATATTAACATTATTGCTCTCTTCTTGCAATTTATATATAATCGGTATCTTAACATTTGTCACCCAAAGAATCTTCATCTAATTTTTCTCCCTATTCCGATTTTAAAAAATCACTTAATTTTTCAGACCAATTCTTGTATCCAAATTTATATAATGCGGTTTTTCGTGCTTGTTTTCTTAACTGTATGTACTCATCATTAGTCATATTAATTGCTTTTTCAATCGCAGCATAACACGCATCTGTACTATTGGGAGCAAAAATAATACTATTCACCCCATTTACTAAATAAGAAGATGTATATTCTCCAACTTTTGTACACACAGGTATAATCCCAAAGCCTAATGTTTCAGGTATTTTACTAGGGAAATTAGCAATTGTAGCTTCATTAACATATCTGGCTAAAATCAAGAAGTCCATTTGCTGATATAAGCTTATTAAATCACCATAGTCCATCCATCCATGGAAAATCAACACATCCTTTAAACCAAGCAATTCATTAGCTTTATTACCTAATTTATTTTTTAATTTGTCATAAGTTGCACCTGTTATATGTAATTTAACATGCTTTTTCATTTCATAAGGCAACCGATTGAAAGACGAAAGCATCAATTCTATATTATCTTCACAACCATTTAGTTTTGCTCCAGGGTATATAAATTCAATAATTTTGGGTTTACAAATTTTATCTACATATTCAAATTCTTCAGGATCAGCCATAATAGGAAGTCGTAAACACTTACACCCAAAGTGTGAGTCAATCTCTTCCAATCTGGCACTTATGGGTAAAGATTTTTTAATTTTATGCTGCTTAATTGACCACTTAATAAGATCAGTCCAATATTTAGGGTTAATATAAGGCTTATTATATTGTGTAGGTAGTACATCTTCAAAATGAACATAACACATTCTACGGTTCCCATACTTACAAATGGTTTGTAGCAATGTCAGCCATCCAAGATCACGAATAATGTAATAATCTTTTGAAGACATACAATACTTAGCATGAGCTTTATTATAATGCAATAAGGAAATACCATATTTGACTTTTAATGATTTAGGCTCATTCCAGTATTCAATTTCTTTATAAATATATCTGCCATTGACATAATCTTCTCTACGATTCACACCACTACCAAGAATAATAACTTCCCAGCCAGCCCTTTTTAATGCGAGTGCAACATATTGATCATAATTTGCGCCTGCGCCGCCGCGCGGAAAACCAATAGACCCTAAAATAAATACCCTATTAGCCATAATTCTCTCCTACTTTTACCATAAACCATACCTTTTTCTTCGCATTACCATCAGAGTCGACATTAGCTCCGGACAAATCAACATAATAAGAGCCCTTATGCGTTCTCTAAAACGAATAGGAACAAATAAGGATGTAATAGCACCTTTTCTGGCCATTTTTATACACCTTTTATATAACTCCATATTTTCTTTCTTTGCATCTGCTATTAACATCAAATTAAGCGCATCACAGTGTGTATGCCAATCAACATATTTAACTGCTGCATCAGCCGCCTTTGTATGAATTATTTGATCCTTTCTAACTACATCTATAGCCTTTAAACCATTAATCCACTTTTTTTCTGAAAACTTTGTTGTTGCACTTTCTGTATTATCTCTGCGATAATAATAAATTCGTTTATGTCCAACAGCAATTTTATTTGCTCGCTGAAAAGCATAAGTATTGAAATTCAAGCCCTCGCCAATGAAAATTTCCTTTTTAAATCTTATCGTATTACCTAAAAAAGACCTTTTAAAAAGCTTGCAATATACACCTATTGGCAAGTTGTAACATAAGATTTCTATAAATGCTTTTTCTGGTGAATACAATTCAAATTTATCGTCCGCAATTTGGTTCTCATAATAATTAGTAAACATTTCAGTAGTGAGTGAGATATCTGCATCATACTTTAGAGCTAATTTTAAAAGATAGTCAATATATTCTGGCATTAAATAGTCATCACTATCAGCAAAGCAAACATAATCACCTTCAGCAATTTCAATTCCAGCATTTCGAGCAGTGCTTACCCCTGAATTCTTTTGATGAATGACTTTAATTCTGGAATCCCTACCTGCATACTCATCAGCAATCTTTCCTGAATTGTCTGAAGAACCATCATTAACTAAAATGAGCTCCCAGTTGGTATATGTTTGTTCCAAAATAGATTCTATACATTTTGCCAAATATTTCTCTACATTGTATACCGGTACAACAACCGATACCTTGATATTATTTTCAATCAATTTTTCTTTCTCCTTCACCTAATAATGCTTGATTAAAATAAAATTGACTTTTCGTTATTGCGTCTTTTATTTTAGAATTTACTACCGTATAATCAGTTGCATTTATTACAGCTTCATATGCTTCTTGATAATTTGACACTAACTTATTCTGCAATCCTACAACATCTAATACGCTCTCTATTCTATCATTAAACATTTTCCACTTAACTGAAACAAACGGAACATTAAGGTTTATTGAAAATGCAGTTGCATGAAATGAATCAGTTACAACTAAAGAAGCATTAAGAAGATAAGAAATAAATTTGCCTACACTGGGTAACATAACAGTTCTACCGCCTTTTATTCTGCGATGCAGCGCCGTACTTATTCGAATAACCTTTTTATTATACTTTTTTCCCAATTTAATCGCAATATCAGTAGCAGCACTATCTTCATGAAGCTTGTATACAAGAATATAATCCTTTTCCTTGATTGGTTCAGCCATATTCAGCCATATATTTTTATCGACCATAAATGTAGGATCTAAACAACATTGTCCGTTTATAATATTAGCTTTCTTTAAAACAGTTAGCCCAGATTCTTCTCTTACAGAAATGAAATCATATTTTTTTAGAAACTGTTCTATCTGTTTTAACTCATTTTTGTTGAAATCACTTCTTCCAAAACTAGCTGCATAAGCCATTCTGCTTATATTTTCTGTAGAAATAAAATCCAGAAAATATGCTTTATCAAATTGCTTTTTTGAATCCAAATAATTATTCCATACCTGATCGCTACCTGTACAATAAATATCTGCAATCGGAGGATTTTTTTTCAATTCATCAAAGGACTCATATTTATTAGACAATGGTATATATTTCTGAACAAATGGTTTGAAAATACGTTTTTGCAATTTATAGGATGGCCAATTAACTAATGCCACAATTAAGCACTTAAGTGTATTATGATGAAATGGCTTCGCATCAATATACAATTGTTTCAAAGACCCATATCCAACTAATCGTTCTGGATAATAATCAATAATTTCAGGTTCAATTCCTGCCATGCGAAACATCTCGCAAGTTGCATATGTCTGTAATACTGAACCATAATTATTTATCATATGCATGGTTATGATATCAGCTTTCATCACTTATTACCCTTTCATACACTTCAGTGAGCAACTTTAAATGCACCTGTAAAGAATAGCCATCTTTCACAATTTTCCAAGAGGCATTCTCTGCAGATTCTCTTATCCTTTTATTTAAAAGCAATTCAATTATTATATTTGCAAATTTTTCAACGTCACCAGGAGTACAGCAAGCACCATTCTCACCATCATGCACGATCTTAGGGATTCCACCAACATTTGTACTTACCACAGGAAGTCCATATCCCATTGCATCAAGCACTGCCATAGGCATTCCTTCGTTGTAGGAAGGAAGAAAAAATACATCTGCATCTCTAAGCAGCGCATCCTTTTCTTTTCCTCGAACCCACCCTGGAAAAAATGTATTTTTTTTAACATCTTTATCATAAATCAGCTGCTTAATCGCATTCTCATCAACTTCTGAGCCTGCTCCTGCTAGAATGAACTTTACGTCCGGAACAGATTGTTTTACCCTCTGAATTACATCCGGTATGTCGTAGCATCCTTTGCGCTTTCCCAATTCTCCCAAAAAAAGTACTGTATTATTACATTCTCTTTTCAAACGCTGTTTTAAGGCGTCTTCATGGAGAGTACTATAATTTTCAATAATTGTAATTTTTTCATTTGGCACAATTTGACTTAATCTTACCTTCCACTCATCTGATAAGGCGATAAGCAAAGAACATTTGTTGTATACTTTCTTGATTTTTTCCTTTTTTTCCTCTGACGCATTCACATAAAAATTATCAAAATCCGCCCCGTGAATGTGATTTACAATCGGAATGTTAGCCCATGAGGCCATATAAATAAACGGCATCTTACGATAAAATGAGGGACCGAATGATGAATGGATATGTACAACGTCCGGCTTGTAAAATAACAAAACACCAGCAAAACGAAAATAACTGCAAACGCCTTTCATAAGCTTTTCAAATTTGCTTCCGTCCTTATATGATTCCACATATGTAATCTCATAGTCTTTTTCCAGTTGCGATCCCCGATATCCATTGACAACAGCTGCTATACCGCCTTTTACCATTGGATTTGGGACAATCATACAAACCCGTTTCTTCATCATTTTCCCCTTATCATTGCATTCCAAATAAACTTTGTATTTGTATTCAAATATCGCCCAAACAGTCTCTTCGGATCTTGTAAAAGTCGATACACCCATTCAAGGTTGCACTTCTGCATCCATTCCGGCGCTCTCTCAATATTACCGGCATGATAATCAAAACCGGCACCAACGCCAACCATCAGTCCGTTTATACGTCCCTGATGCGTAGCCATCCATTTTTCTTGCTTCGGAGCGCCAAGCCCCACCCACACAAAATGAGGCTTTGTTTCATTGATTCTCTTAACAATATCATTATCTTCATCTTCTGTCATTGGACGAAAAGGCGGACTATACATTCCTGCAATTTGAATTCCCGGATATTTTTTGGTCAAAACATGATTAAGCTTTTCCAGCGTCTCATCAGTTGCGCCATAGAAATAGTGCCTATATCCTTTTTCAACAGAAATCTCAAAAACTTCTCCCATAAGACTTGGCCCTGTTGTACGCTTCATATTTTCAAACCCACGCTTTCGTCCTACAGATGAAAGAGGACCACCATCTGGGATTGCCATAATTCCTCCATTCTGAATCTTACGGTATTCCTCATCCTCATATGCCGTAACTGTGGTATGAACATTAGAAACGCAGATATAGTCACCAGCCAACTCGTCAATATTGGCCTCAAGATACTTCAGCAGCCACTCCATATCAATGGCTGCAATATTCACACCCATAATGTTGCAAGTAGGAATATCAGATTTATTTATCGTGCGACAAAAATCATTATTATATACCGTATTATTCATTCAAAGAGTTCATCCTTTGCAAAGATTTATTATCACTTTATGTCATATCACATCGCAGTTACATATTGTAATTTCAAAATCATAAACATAACTGAAGTTAAAACTCGCATAAACCACCACAAGGGGAAGAACATCAACAATTCTTCCCCTTAAAAACAACCATGATAGTCTTAAAAATAAGGCTGAGATCAGTTGAAACCGAGCGCTCTCTTATGTATTTATAATCAAGCTCAAGCTGTTCTTCGGTGGACATTTTGGTCGTGTCGGTTATCTGCCAGTAGCATGATAATCCCGGCTTGACTGCAAGTCTCGCGGAAGGCAGCTGATCCTGTTCCTTAACAACAAAAGGTCTTGGCCCTATAAAAGACATATCATTAAAAAGAATATTCAAAAACTGCGCAGTTTCATCAAGGCTTGTTTTTCTCAGAAAGTGTCCGACCCTTGTTATTCTTGGGTCGTTTGCCATCTTAAAATGTACAGAATCATACTCATTCTGCTGCGCAAGCTCAGCCTTTCTTGCTTCAGCATCCATGTACATACTTCTCCACTTCAGGCACATATAATGCTTGCCATTAAGGCCCACACGTTCCTGAGCAAAGAACGGATTTCCGGGATCGTCTATAATTATTATAGCAGCAATAATCAAGTACACAGGCAGTCCGACAACAATGCAGATCAACGAGGCAAAAACATCAAATACTCTTTTAAAGAAGTCAAAAATCGGCTTAGGAGTATAAATCGGAGTATAGATTGCCTCAGCAAGCTGCTCGTTCTCCTCAGTCTCATTCTGAACTTCAGTATCAAAAATCTGTAAATTGCCCAATGTCAATCCTCCCCAGCAAAATCACGTTACACCCGTACCTTAATGTCATCAAAAAGCTTTTCGCTGTAATACCCACATTCAGCAAGCTTTCTGAATTCTGCTTTTATTGACGGAACGTCTTCTTTGTAAGTTATACCAAACCACTTGTCGGTGGTTTCAAGCACTTTTACGGAAACGCTTTTTTCCGTAAGAAGCTTTCCGATAAATATCGGCAGCAGATACTCAGCAGTAAGTCCATCTTCAATGCTGTCAAAGAACTCCTCAAAGCCCTTTTCAAGCCTACCGATAAACTCAGGTGCAAATCCCCACATATTCATTGATACATGAGAATTTATATCAAGCAGCATATCATCAGCATATGCCGCATCGCCTTTTTTTACGATATTTTTTGTCTCGGTAATATCAGTGAGAAATCCCGCATCGTTAACATGGCAAATACCTCTGGTAACGGAGCCGTTTTCACTGAGAGTGTTCTTTAAAATAAATCCTGCCATGCAGAGCATATCGGGAGAACTGCTCCCATGCTCAACAAGGAAATCGTGTATCTGAACAAAGGCTTTCTTGCCATAATAGTCATCGGCATTTATCACGGCAAACGGCTCATTGATGAACTCTTTGCCCGCAAGCACTGCCTGACCTGTTCCCCATGGCTTTGTCCTACCCTGCGGAAGCTTCCTGCCGTTTGGAATATCCTCCAGTGACTGGAAAGCATAGCAGACCTTTACACCAAGCTTTTCGCATTCACTTTCAATGCGGTTTCCGATGATATTTCGGAAATCCTCTTCTATTGCACGCCTGATAATGAAAATTATCTTGTCAAAGCCTGCTTCAATAGCGTCGTGAACAGAATAATCAATAATAAGCTCGCCTTCGGGGCCTACCGCTTCCAACTGCTTTATACCGCCTCCAAAGCGTGACCCAATCCCTGCCGCCATTATTACAAGTGAAGTGTGCATAAGGTCCTCCTTACCATTGACAATTCCAATAACATATAACTGTCACTTTTCCTTAGAATTCGACATATTCAGGTAAAATCTGCCTATATCAGCACTTGATTGTGACATCTGTATGACTGTAACTGCAGAAACAGCAACAGTTATAATGATGACATTCATCAGCAGCCATTCACACCAATATGCAGTTTATACGCCGAATAAAATTCATCTTCAAGGCAAATACAATTTGATTAAGAAGCGAATAAGAAATGTTACACATTAAAACAAATTATGTACCAATTCTGTTTTAAATTATATCACAAGGCATTATTCTTGTCAATGCGCTATATAACAATAAATACCGCCCGACCGCCGATAGGTGCTGTGCAATATGGCAATAATATTTTTCAAAAGCGATAGTAATCATTTTGTAATAAAATTCATACAGATACGGCTTTTATATTAACTTTCGCTTCACATTTCATCTCTTTAAAGCACTAACCATGTGCTGTGCAGGCAAAATATGATGTTTCTGTAAAATTTATTCCGATTTTTGCCTGTCACATTGACGCTGTTTGATATACATATATACAATAATTATAACACTTATTATAATAATGCCCAAAAGCGAACCCATACTGTCGATAAAAACGTCCTTCAAACGCATTGTTCGTTCTGACACAAAATACTGGTGTATTTCATCGGCAGAAGCGTACAATGCACATATTGCAAGCGAGAACAGCCTCTTGTGTCTGAGCTTAATGCCCGAAGATACCACAGCCGTATAAACAACCATTCCGAGAGCTGTATAGACAGTAAAATGCGCAAGCTTTCTTATAAAAAAGTTCAATTCGGTGATTATAAAGGTCTGCTGCCCAATGTCCATTGAGTCAAAACGGAAGAAAAGAAGCTCCGCAAAAAATTTGGTCACTTTCATACTCAGCCCATTGCTTTCCGTACCGCTCTGGGTGGAAAAGCCGAATATGCAGACCATAAGAATTATCGCCGCAGCCGACCAGAATATCGTCCGCTTTTTTTCAGATCTATGTGATTCCATGTTCTCTCCTTTTTGGTAAAAGGCATTTATTGATTTTAAATATTATACACCCCAAAAGCCGATTTGTAAATAGCAAAGTCGCCTTTTGTAACATATTTTTCATTACTGCTATTTGCGGTACGCCAAAATTATATATCTTAACGAAATTTTATCAGATAAAACTTTCAAAAAGATAATATTCGGGCTGTACCGCTCCCCAGCGCACACGGATATCTCCCTTTAATATTATTATACATCATTCTTATAGTCACTCAGTGTCATTGCGGAACATTTTTACATTTTTAAGGAATATTATCGTATGTAAAATAAAAACTCACACTGATATACTATGTTTCATACACATAAGTATATCAGTGTGAGTTTTATTTTCTCTTGTTTATAAGCTCTCTTGCTGTTACCTCAGTACAATAAACTCTCAAATCCCAAACATATCCCTACATATCTTCTTTCCGCACCCTGTCCTGAATATCCTGTTATACGCACTCAGAGCAGCGTCCTTTGAAAGTCCGTCCTCCATGATATTTACAAGGAAATCAGCTTCAACAAGTATCTGATAGTCCGCACTGTCAATGTTATCGTATGTATGATGATGGGCTATCAGGAACTGTACCCTCTCGGAAACATCGTCATCAAAGCCCAGCTCTTCAAGCAGATTTGCAGCTATTGCAGGGCCTTCCTTTTCCTGCAGCTTGCCGCCGCAGCTGCCGTATTTTTCTTCGCAGGTGTGAATTCCTATATCGTGGGTAAGGGCAGCGGCTTCAAGAATGAACAGGCTCCTGCTGTCCAGATTTTTCGATTCGCCGATGAGCTTTGCATAGCTGTGCACCTTGCAGAAATGCTGTATTCTCTTTGCGTCTCCGCTGTACAGCTCTATCATTGCCAGGTGTAATTTGTTTATCATTTCGGACACTCCTTCTTTGATTGGTCAATTATTTATTTTTGGCTGACTGTAACAGAAAACTTTCCGTCCTGAGCCTTTACTTCAAGGGAAAGCCCCTGCCTGCGGGCAGCCTCGGCAGCTATTGAAAGTCCCAGACCGCTCCCCTTTCTGCCATTTCTGCTGTTGTCGCCCTTTACAAAAGGCTTTGTAAGCTCGTCGGCATTAAGTTTATCAGCTTCCGTGCAGTCGTTTGTGATGCAGATGTATCCTTTGCGGCATTCTGCGGTTATATGTCCTGATACATCAGTATATTTTACGGCGTTCTCCATGAGATTTGTCAGAATGTCCATCATAAGCTTTTTATCTGCCGTGAAATCGGCGGTTCCGTTTATGCTAAGCTTCAGGTCATTCTTTTCAAGCTCATTTTCATAGTTTGCCGCAATGCCGTGAAGCAGTTCTGCTGCATCAAGCTCCGTGACTTCTGGCGTTATGTCACTCTCTTCAAGCTTTGACAGCTCCAGAACGCTTGCGATTATGGAATCCATATATCTTACGTTATCAAGAATTGCCGAGATATAATGCTCATTTTTATCGGGACTTACTCCGCTTTGAAGATTTTCCGCATAGCCTGATATCACCATAAGAGGGCTTTTCAGGTCATGGGCAAGCTTGTTGGTCATATCTCTGCGGCGGTCCTCTATCTCATAATGTGCGCTGAGGACGGCATATTCCTTTGATGCTCTGAGATATGCTATTATCAGCGTAACGGCTATCATTACAGGGACAATGAACCGCAGAGCTTTACCGACAACTGCACCGGTGTTGAATATAAGCGCTTCGCCTATATAACGACTTTTGCCGCCAAGCTCTATGCCTGAAATGTCGGTAATTCTGTCAAACTCTTCTATCGTACTGTCAATACCTCCGTTATCCTTTACAAGCTGCTGAACATATGCAAACTTATCCTTGTCAACCTGTGCGTAAATAAAGGAAAGCCTTGACACCTGAGCGTCAGCTGAAGTATATACCTCCGCTCCCTCGGGAACAACTATGTCGGTAAATATGGTATCGACCTTATTTTCAGCGCTGTAAACGCTTATTTCAAGAGGGATAAAGGTGTTATCCGTTAGGCAGAAACGGTCGCAGGCAAAATCATACAGATCGCCAAGCTCATCGGCATTTGAGCCATATTGGGACTTCATCTCTTCAATAACGCTTTCCGCACTGCTGTCAGGCTCATAATAATGAATATCGGAGGCATCGTCCTTTTTAAAGCTGAGGATCGCCGTATCCTCGGGGCAAATATAATAATCACCGTTTTCATCATACACAGCAACAAATGTGTCGGTAATGTCATTATGTCCGCTCAGCTCAGTAATTGCCATTCTGATAAAAGGCTCGCCCAAGCCTTTGTCATAGCCGAGCTTGATGTACTGTGAAGCCTGACCTGACACGGAAATGCACTCGCCTCTGATATACGTAACAACTCCCGCTGTAATTGCAGCTGTAAACAATGCGCATACGATAAATGTGGAGATAAGCTTTTTGGCGAATACACGCTTTTTCGATATACGGACGCTTTTGGCAGTGTTCTTTTTTCTCATAAGATCATATCCTTTCAGTCTGTCAGCTTATAGCCTTTGGAAATAACTGTTTTTATCTGACTGCCTGCGGGACCCATTGCTTTTCTGAGCTTTTTGATGTGGTTATCCACAACTCTGTCAGCTCCGAAATAATCATATCCCCACACCCTGTCAAGAAGTGTGTCTCTGCCGACAACACAATCCTTGTGCTCCATGAGATATTTCAGTATCTCATATTCCTTCGGGGGAAGCTCAACGGCATTGCCGTCAGCCATTACCGTCATTTTCACAGGGTCGAGGGATATTTTTCCGCAGGTCATGACTTTTGATACAGTCATTCCCTTTGAACGTTTCAGAATGGCGTTGACTTTTGCGTAAAGCTCAGCTAAAGAGAATGGTTTGACCATATAATCATCACAGCCAAGGTCATATCCGTAGAGCTTATCCTCTTCACGTCCCCTTGCTGTGAGAAACAATATGGGAACACTGCTTTCCGCTCTGATATAACGGCAAAGTGAAAAGCCGTCCGTTCCGGGAAGCATCACATCAAGCAGGATAAGGTCATACTCATTGTTATGTATAAGTTCCATGCCCTTATTGCCGTCCGCTGCTGTTTCCACGGATATAACGCCGTCCTTGGCAGCAAAGTAGTCTGTGATGACTTCCCTGATCTGCTCATCATCTTCCACCAGTAACACGCTGTAAGCCATTTTTCCGCCCTCCTTGATAATATAATACCCTGACCGTGTATCCTTTGTATATCCTTTGGGTGTCTTTTAGGTCTTTTGAGAAAAAAGTTATTTTTATTATAGCATTATGAAATCGGGTTGTAAAGGGCAAAAAAACACAGCACCCTGCTGATACTAAGAACCAATTAAAAACTATACAAAAAATCGAGCATAATCTTGCGTATATGGATTATGCGATGATTTTTTGTATATAGTTTTATTGGTGATTAGTATGAGCGCTGTGTCTTACGTTATGGGATAACATTATTTACAAAATATTGCCGGAGTATATTCCCGTCATATACTGAACCGCCAGAGAAACAAGGGTTATCACAGTCCAGCAGCAAAATCCGAGAATTATAGGCATTGCCGCTTCGCTTTTTTACGAGGCAAAGGTCACGGAGGCAATAGCGCTGGTGGCAGATGTTCACCGCAGGCAGGGAGATAAAAAAGAGCGTCCCCTTTCCGCAGAGGATATCTGCGGGATAGAGAACGCCGTAAGCTATATAAACGACCACTATGCTTTTAACATACCGCTGGAGCGCCTTGCAAGCATCGCCTGCATGAGCGTCAGCAAATTCAAGACCTGCTTCAAGACCCAGATGAACAGCACCGTCACCGAGTACATTCAGGCACGGCGCATGAGCCAGGCAGAGCATCTTCTTATCGACACCGATTTCACCATGGGGCAGATAGCCCGGATGATAGGCTACACCACCTCCAGCCGCTTTGCCGAGCTGTTCAGAAAAAGCACGGGGATACTTCCCGTCGAATACCGAAAAATTGCAAGGAACAGGTAAATTACAAAATCACCGAAGCGGATATTGGCTGTCTGCTTCGGTGATTTTATAGCATATTTATTTTCTTCCCACCCAAGCAGAGCAGTTTGTACAGAACATCGAAAAACACATCGGGCAAGCGTAATAATGAATCTGTTACTTTATCATTCAAATAACATAACGCTCCTGTTTTCAAAATCCCAAACCTTCCATTCTTCCAATCCATCACCATTAGGATCTCCTGTCTTAATAAAGTTACACCAATAATCAAGCATTTTTCGGATAATTGCCTGTCCTTATCAGTAAAGGATCGCCAACAGCGGTCTAATGTGCCGAACATATACCATAGCTCGGAAGAATGAAATGCTCCCGAACCATCGCCCGGAAGTCTGTGATTAAAATAGTAGCCATAAGATGGTGTATATCCAAGCTCAATCTGATGCTTGCACCAATTTATACAACCATTATGAAGCTGGCTTTCTTTCATAGGAAGAGAGCCTGATGACTGACCGAAAAGTGTGACATTATCAAGATTTCCGCCAAAGGCTTTAATGTTTTCTTCTCGCCAAAACTCCGCCTGTTCGAATACCAAAACCGAACAGGCGGAGTTTTGGCGGGAATACTGGCACGTATCCACAAGAGAATATGGAAGGATGTCCTGATATCAGCTATCTTCATTTTTGTCCTGCTCCCCACATCTGCCCGAAAAGCGATCCGAAATTTCCTGTGCGGAATCTGCCAGCATTCTGCATACCACGCCTTTGTAAGCGTTTGTATGGCACAGACCTGCATAGACCTCCTCGTTATAGGCATAAATCATTCCCGAATGAGTGTGCCCTTCAAAATAGCCTATGCCCGAAAGGTCGGCTTCATCGGGTATAAGCTTTATGTTATCAAGGAAAACAAGTCTGCCGTCAATATGAACGGCTGTTCTTGAACGGAAGCTTTTAAACGCAAAATATTCATTCATGGCAATTCTTCCGCAGGAGAAAATATCCTGCATAACAAACCTTGCACCGCTGTCAAGGAACACCTCTGTTCTGCTGTCGAAAATGCTGTCGGCAAATGGTATCACAGGCTGTGGGGAATACAAAAGCCTCCCGCCCTTTTCAACGGTTATCTTTACCCTCTGAACGGCTCCGCCCTTTTTGCCCGACTTAAATATTTTGGTAAATGACTGCCCTGTAAAAACAAGCGAGGCATTTTCCTTTACAACTATTTCAATGTCGTAATCATCGCCGTCAAGCATTCCCGCACTGGCAGTCATCATCATTATTTCAGTATGATTGCTGTAATAAAACGGCTTTGCTATTTTTATGGGGGATGAAAAAAAGCTGTCGGCAATAACGGTCCTTCCGTTTCTGTTTTCGGCGCAGATAAAAAGCCTGCTCATTTTAAGTCCTCAAGAAGCACGTTTTTCTTTATCCATTCAATGACCTTATCAACGCCCTCCAGTGACATAAGGTTTGTAAACATATACGGCCTGCCGTTTCTCATTCTTTCCGAATCTCTTGCCATTACCTCAAGGCTTGCACCAACAAGCGGCGCAAGGTCTGTTTTGTTTATTACCAGCAGATCGGAACGTGTTACTCCAGGGCCGCCCTTTCTGGGTATCTTCTCACCCTGAGCCACATCAATAACGTATATCGTTGCATCGGCAAGGTCGGGGGAAAATGTTGCCGAAAGATTATCTCCGCCGCTTTCAATGAATATTATCTGCACATCGGGAAATTTCTCTGCCATTTCCTCAACAGCCTCAAGGTTCATTGAGCAATCCTCTCTTATAGCGGTATGCGGACAGCCTCCTGTCTCAACGCCCACTATCCTTTCGGGGGGGAGACACGAATTTTTTATCAGGAACTCCGCATCTTCTTTTGTATAAATATCATTGGTGACAACACAAATGCTGTACTCCTCTGACATTTTTCTTGTAAGCCTTTCTATAAGCGCAGTCTTGCCCGAACCAACAGGTCCGCCGACACCTATCTTTACATATGACATATTATCGCCCCTTACGAAATATAGATACGTGAATACAGCCTTTCATGTTCCATTGAACGCAGATCAAAGCCCGGGCAGCTTATTCCCAGCTCATCAAGGGAAACATCAAGAGCCTTTTTCACTGCACACTGGATATTTTTCATGGCAGCACTAAGGCTTGCCTGACCGTCAAGCTGTCTCAGCGGAACAAGCTTGACCGCATGATTTACCATTGAGGACAGCAGGCTGTAACAATACATTTCAAGTCCTGTTGTGATATCTGCTCCCGTGTTGGAAATAAAAAGTCCCACCGCAATGCTGTGATGACCCACACATATACCCTCGGCTATCATCTCGGAATATTTATCAAGTGAATAACATTTGCCAAGAGCATTTTCTGCCTTGATAAATCTTGCACATAGCTTTGTGCTGCCGTTTCTCAGCTCAAAAGGCGATTTTGAAGCAGTGCAAAGCTCATCAAGTACAGCAATATTTTCACCCACTGCCGCCTTTGCCGCAAACCCCAGATCGTTTGAGGGCAGCATATACATAAAAGCAGACAGGAATTTGTCAAGGCTTTCCTTATCCTTGACGATCTCTTTCATGGTATATGTCTCCATACCGTTTGACAGCGTAAACGTACCAATGGGAAACAGGCTGTCAAGCGCCTGCATAAGCCTGATAAGTCCAAGCTCACTCATGGCTGTGATGCCCGTGATCGTGCGAATGTGTGTGAGCGTGCGCTCTGCACTCAATGTATCCCGCAAACTTTTCGTGGGTCTTCTCAGCCTTGAAGCCAAGCTTTTTCAGATACTCAAATGTGGGCACGTCGTATGGGCATTTCACAGTGTCCTCCGATATGGACAGCGAAAGATGACGGTTTCCCAGCTCAAAGCAAAGCCTGCCCATTTCCGTCATGGAGCTTACCTTTACGCTTATAAGGTCACAGGGAGCGATCTCAACGGCAATTATCCTGCTGTCATCTTCAAAAAGGATATCGCCGTCGTTAAGCGGCTGCTCCACCTTTATGCCGATATCCTCGCCTGATGATGTCGTTTTGCGCAGGAGCTTCTTATCACGTTCATACCAGTCAACAATGACCGTATCGACCTTTTTTTCAGTCACTGTAAGCTTTCCGAGAATTTTTTCTATTATCATAACTACCATCCTTTTCAATGGCAATGCCGCATTTTTAGTATTTTAACTTCGCCTGCATATAACTCGGATTGGATCCTTTATCAATACCGATACGAGCCATATCACCATTCCGAGAGCAGCAGCTGACAAACCCAGAAATCCGTCATTTATCATATCCGCTCCGGCAGGAGCAAAATACTCCGCACCTGATCCAAAATATTCCGCAGCAGCGTCAACAAGCCACATCAATGATGCGCCCCAGTACATCAAGCAAAGCAGCCCTACATTAAGCTTTCTTGCTTTTTCACTTATGTACCATACCGTTGTACTGATTACCGCAGCAATTACAGCTATAAGCAGTGTCATTTTTCCGCCGCCTCCGCTGCTCTGCGCCTTTCCGCAGAAAATCCGATCGCAGTCATTGCTGCCCATACGGCGGTCACAACAAGTGCCATCGCAACACCCGAAACCGCCATTTCATGAAGCATGGCAGCCGTACTTTCGGGAGTGCTTGCCGCTGTGAGGAACGGGAACCAGGGAGTTATCTCGCCGTGCCATAAATGCTCAAAAGCAAGGAGAGCGGAGCCGCCCCAGAGCAATTTGTTGAGATTGCCCAGCTTCTTTGAAAAACAAAGCTCAGATGCGGTACCTGCCTTTTTTTCGTGATGTTCAAGAATTTTCTGTGCGGCTGTGGTGATAACAGCCTCAGCACCGGGATCTATAAAACAAGCCATAGTAATTTCCTCCGAATCAGAATAAATAGTATTTTTGTGTCAGCGGGAGCTTCTCAGCCGCATCGCAGCTTATCTCCTCGCCATCAACGGTAACACGGTAATTTTCGGGATCTACTCTGATATCACCCGTCCTGTCATTATACCGCATATCCTTTTTGCCGATATTGCGGCAGTTCTTTACAGGAAGAACGATCCTCTGCAGTGAAAGTCTTTCCGCTATGCCGTCATCTGCCGCAGCCTTTGAAACGAAAGTTGCACAGCATCTTTTTACGGCAAGTCCGTTGGCACCGAACATCTTGGTGTAAACAACAGGCTGAGGTGTTGGGATAGACGCATTGGCATCACCCATTTTTGAAGCGCAGATAAAGCCGCCTTTGATTATCATTTCGGGCTTTACTCCGAACATTGCAGGCTTCCACAGAACCAGGTCCGCCATTTTGCCTATCTCCACCGAACCCACATACTCGGATATTCCGTGAGTTATTGCAGGGTTTATGGTGTACTTTGAAACATATCTCTTGACACGGAAATTATCATTTCTGTCATTATCCTCAGGGAGCACACCTCTCTGATCTTTCATCTTTGATGCGGTCTGCCATGTCCTTGTAATGACCTCGCCGACTCTTCCCATCGCCTGAGAATCGCTTGACATCATACTGAAAATACCCATATCGTGAAGAACATCTTCCGCAGCAATGGTCTCGGGGCGTATCCTTGAATCTGCAAAGGCAATATCCTCGGGCACCTTGCTGTCAAGGTGATGACACACCATAAGCATATCAAGATGCTCGTCAATGGTGTTTTTGGTAAAGGGCATTGTGGGATTGGTCGATGAGGGGAGAATGTTTGGGAAAGCAGCTGCCCTTATAATATCGGGAGCATGACCGCCGCCTGCACCTTCGGTGTGGTAGGTGTGGATAACTCTGCCGCCAATGGCATTAAGCGTGTCCTCCACAAAACCGCCCTCGTTGAGTGTATCCGTATGTATGGATACCTGAACATCATAATCATCGGCAACATTGAGCGCCTGATTTATTACCGAAGGGGTCGATCCCCAGTCCTCGTGTATTTTCAGTCCGCAGGCGCCTGCCTTTACCTGTTCCGCAAGAGTATTATAATCTGCGCTGTTGCCTTTGCCCAGATATCCCAGATTCATGGGATATTCTTCAGAGGCCTCAAGCATCTTTTCAAGATTGAATTTACCGGGAGTACAGGTGGTCGCATTGGTTCCGTCTGCAGGGCCAGTTCCGCCTCCGATCATTGTGGTAATGCCTGAATACAGTGCTGTCTCTATCTGCGTGGGGCTGATAAAATGAATATGGGTGTCAATGCCGCCTGCGGTAAGGATAAGTCCCTCTCCCGCAATAGCCTCCGTTCCTGCGCCGAATACAAGTGCGGGATCCACACCGTCCATTATATCAGGATTTCCCGCTTTTCCGATACCGCATATCCTGCCGTTCTTTATTCCGATATCAGCCTTGTATATGCCCGTTGAATCCACAACAAGAGCGGATGTGATAACAGTATCGGGGCAATCACAGTCAGCAACAGTGCAGGACTGACCCATTCCGTCACGCAGGGATTTTCCGCCGCCGAACTTTGCCTCGTCACCATATACCGTGTAGTCCTTTTCAACTTCTATTACAAGAGATGTATCCCCAAGCCTTACCCTGTCGCCTGTAGTAGGGCCGTACATATCGGCATACTGCTTTTTATTCATTTTGAACATAATGATCTTCGTCCTTTCGGGAATTATGTTGTTATCGAAACGGGATCACGCACCCTTGAATCCCAGCTTTTTAGCCTTTTCAAGAGCAGCCTTTTTGACATTTTCATCATCGAAACTGCCGTTTGTCAAATCGTTCAGACCTTTTCCGATGCGATTTCCGCCTATATCCACAAGCTTTACAGTCTTGCTTTCTCCCGGTTCAAATCTGACAGCAGTTCCCGCAGGAATATCAAGCCTCTTGCCGAAAGCTGCGGCACGGTCAAATTCAAGCATTTTATTGACTTCAAAGAAATGAAAATGCGAGCCTATCTGAACAGGTCTGTCTGCGGTATTTGTCACAGTGACCGTGACAGCTTCCCTGCCCTCGTTTATGATGATCTCGCCGTCATCAATGAGCATTTCACCCGGGATAAGCTTATTGCACGGAATTATCGGCTCATGCACGGTCACAAGCTTAGTGCCGTCGGGAAATGTGGCTTCAAGCTGTATCTCATGCAGCATCTCGGCAACTCCGTCCATAACATCATCGGAAGTTAACAGATGCCTTCCCCTGCTCATAAGCTCTGTAACGGAAAGACCGTCACGGGCAAGCTCCAGCAGCTCCGAAGTTATGTAAGCAATAGCTTCGGGATAATTCAGTTTCAGTCCTCTTGCCTTTCTTTGCTTTGCAAGCTCTCCCGCAAGATGTGTCATGAGACGTTCTTGTTCTCTTGGAGTAAGGTGCATTTAAGATCACTCCTGACTTAGATATTTTTAATAAATAAGATCATCGGCAGGTCCGGAACCTTTATGCCGCATTGGGACATTGCCGTATGCCGATAACCTGTCTTGTGCAAAAACCATTTTTATAATCTCAAACCTTAGTATTATCCTCACGATCTTTCAGGCTGCTTTGCAGCACTATTCCGCTCTGCAGCGCCATCGCCGCTAAAACAAAATGCAGCATTCCGAAAGCTTTAAGCTTATACGGAAATGCTGCACATCATTGTGTATCTATATTCGTTTGGATCTACGTGGTTTTTGTTTATGGTCTTATTATATCATTTTCCCCAAAAAGTACACACTAGATTTTAATATGAATATGTAAAATATTTATCTTGCAAATTGACAATTCCAAATTTTGCCTTTTATTGATCAAGCGGATACTTTAAAACAAGATACCCATTTTGAAAAATGCGTTTATCGCAATCGGCTCGTCAAGCAAATAAATGCGCTATATCAAAGAATTTACAAATAAATCAGCTCAGTAAATTTGATTTTGATAATTAACTTTGATTTTAAGCAAAGAGTATCCGGTATGCTTGGTCAAACATAATAATATATAAGCAAATTAAAAATTATGCAATGTACAAAGTGCAATCCTGCATAGATGCTGGTAAGGGAATAAGTGCTTGCTGATTGTTTTCATTGAAGTTTTTGGATTTTGAATAATTCCAACCTTTAATCACACTATAAATAAAATCCGGTCTCTTTCGGTAATACTTTTAATGGTTTCATAGTACAAAGAACAAATGGTATCATAAAACCTGTCAATAATCATTTGATGTGTTTTAAACACTTCATTTTTAAAGCCACACTTTCTTATCTCTTTCCATATCTGCTCAATCGGATTCATTTCAGGCATATATGGTGGGATAAAAATAATTTCGATATTTTCAGAGAGTATAATTATATTTTTATTGATACACCTCATTCGCTTCATTGCGTGGAGCTGTTTGAGCCTTTTGGAAATGATATCGGGAATGTATGATATTCACAGAAGATAAGCTTTTTAGTTCTCAGACCGAATCTTGGAATAAGGTCGTACTCCATTGAGATTTATCCTCTCTCGGAATATCCGATAAAAAAACAAGAAAAGCAGCAACATTTCTATTACTGCTTTTCATCGTTTTATTGCGAAACATTTTTTCAAAGCCTGCATCGGGCCGCTTCTCAGTGCTGCCATATTTGGCTGCATTTTTAGTTTGGTCAAAAACTTGGCGATCATTGCGTTCATGCTGAGATTGTTATATCACATACATTGCATAAAAGAACCTTTTGCTACCTGTATCAACAACTGCACCGATCAGTTTCTTGTTTTCTGGTGCTTTTTTATACATTTTCTCTGATACGAGTATCAAGAAATCACCGGATACGATGTAATAAAATGTTGCGGAAGTAAAATCGTAAGTATTGTAATATGAGCATGTTCCGTCTATATTCATTGCAACCGGATAAACATTCTGCTTTTGCGCACTTATGTTAGCGATCTTACATGTGTTTACAATGCTGTATATCAGCCAAGCTGTGGAAACGCAAGCAAGGAAAACAGCAAATGCGCTAAATCCGATCCGACCTGCTCCGCTCATTTTCGTGAGGATCAGAAAAACAACTACCAATGCTGCAAACAGATACAGTGCAATGATGATAGGCAAACTTGAAAAGTTTTCTTTTGCAATGCTCTTTTTAAGTTCCTTATAAAAGACTTCATTGTATTCAACTGTGACGTCCGAATATGCCTCATAATCAAACTTGGGACTGAACGTCTGATTGCTGCGCAGCATATGTCCGCCGTCTTTTACTTGGTCATATTCTGCTTTTTCAATTTGTCTGTTAAATTCTATGCCCGTGTTTTCTGATCTTTTCATATTACAGCTCCCTACTTTTTGTTAGTGCGCTCAGAGATCATGAAATTGTCTCACTATAGCATATGTATCTGTTTTTCTGTAAATATTATTATAACACTTTGCTGTGAGGATTGCAATAATATAATTAAAAAATTATGTAAAATTAAGAGATTATGCGGTATGGGGTGAATTTTTGAGGCTTTATATATTTTTTTATAACTAATCAGTTCTTCCGACAGTCTATGGAAACTATGCTGATATTATTGACTATTCGGTACGAATATGATATAATATTTCAAGAGGTGATATTATGGAAATACGTGCAGGAAAGGTTATTTTCTCATCATCAGGCGGAACTGCAGAGAAAAATTCTGTTAGTTGTAAAATATCTCTGCCAACAGCATGGATAAAAGCGCTTGGATTTGATAAAGATGACCGTGAAGCAGAACTTCATTTTGATGGTCATACTATATCAATTTGCAAAAAGCAGACTGCCGATTCGTTTATAGCACTTCACAAGCAATCAGGACATACATTGAGAAAATACTCATTTTATGATAGCAACGAGCTTTGCACGGTTATTTATGCTGACCATACGGACAAAACTGTTTTTGCGGAGAATTTCACCGATGATCTTGTAAAAACGGCATTTGGAAAGAAGCAATTTCCCACGTGGGACGATTTTTGTGCATTTATTGAAGAACGATGCGTCCCTGCAGGAAGAAGCGGCCTGCGTGAATATCTTGAATGTATCGGTCTGGACGAATACGAACCATTTAAAATAATAATGAAAACCAAAGGTAAAATGGCAGAAGATTCTCAATGGATAGATGTGGAGGAACTATAATGGAGCTGCATTTTGTAACAGACGACAAAATCGCCGAAACATCATCAAAAGGCAATCAGGAAAAATGGTATGATAATGATACTGACCGTTGGTATAAGTTGGATCAGTTCGGATATGAAGCCCTCAGCGAATGTGCTGTATCAGCAATGCTTGAATACAGCAACATAGAAAATGATACACCCTTTACTTTCGTGCGTTATAATATGGAGAATATGACTGTCCACAGACGAAGCCGCATCGGATGTTCAAGTCAGAATTTTCTTGAGAAGGGTCAGTCATTAATAACTTTAAGCAATCTACTCAACAAGGTGCTTGACGCACCACTGAAAGAAAAGTTAAGCACTCTGACAAGTGATAAGAAAAGAATACAATATCTTGCCGAAAAAGCAGCGGAATATACGGGTCTGGATAAATTTCCCGAATACCTTACGCTTGTGTTTGAAATAGATTCTCTTTTTCTTAATGATGACCGTCATTTAAATAATATTGCTGTTATAAAAAGCAATAATGGGTATTCATATTCTCCTATCTTTGACAATGGAGCGGCGCTGCTTTCAAATACTCAGATGTCACAGATGGATATTATGCCAAAAGCTCTGATCTCCGTGTTAAGGGCACGCCCATTCAATACAACTTTTAACCGACAGATGAAAAGCGCACAGTCTTTATTCGGAAAGCAGCTTCGTATCCCACAATTTACAAAAACACAGATAAAGCAGATAATTGCACCCATGCTGGAATATTATGCCGAGCGTGACAAAGGAATTATTGCTGACAGAATAGTGGAATGTGTAATTACACGCCAGAAGGCGTTCAGAGAATTCAATGATCGATAAAGGTCAGATCATATTATAAAATAAATCATAAAAAAAGCATGAAAGCACAGATATATGTCAATGCCATAAAACATGGCTGTTGCAGCGCTCGTGCCGCAACAGCCATTTGTATAAACTCTGATAATGCGCAGATTTTAACAAATTCTCTCAATCTTCTCCCTAAGAATAAACCACTTTCTCCCCACCTTTACCCCCGGCAGCTGACCTTTTCTCAGCAGATTGTAAACAGTAGTAAGAGACAGACCAAGCTCATCGGCAACCTCTTCGGGAGTAATGTATTTGTCATTTGTATTAAAGTACATATTATCAGTCCTTTCATATGTTCAGGCGATAATACACGCCTTAACGTATTGTCGCAATTTATCGCAATTTACCGTATTTTAACGAAAAATAATTATATACTTGATATACATGCTTATGCCCTGTGTTTACCGCCATATACGGTCACACAGGGCATTTTTGTTTATGTTGGAAAGCATGGCAGAAATGATGCTTTTCCATGCAAAAAGCACGTATTTTATCATAAAACCAAATCTTTCAAAAAGGAGGTCGAACTTATGTCATCTTAGCCAAAGCGCCTGTGAATACAGGCATCTCAGGAAGTTTTACATTATTCGTACCGCAATTTTTATGCGCTTTTGTGCGATATATTGCAGTACCTGTCAGTCAGGAAGGAGAAATATTATGACCCCTATTGTATCAAAACTTGTTTCGGCAGCACTCAGCGCAGCAGGCATTGCTGTATGCGGAATACTCTCAGATGTAATCAAGGAAGGAGTGTCGGACATATGCGATTTAGATCTCAGCGATTTCTGACCCGTGGAGTTGCTTCTTCTATCCCCCTCCCCCTGCAGCTCACCATGTGGGGAATGATAGAGCAGATACCTACTCCCGATTACCTGCAAATCTTTACCCTCACAGGCAAAGACGGAGAACAAAGCATCCTGCATGAGCAGGAGGAGCCTGTGTATTGTAGGAAAGTACTTCTCCCCTACCCTTATCCCGTAAATGCAAAGGTATATGTCATTGATGACGATACTCACTGCACCATGCTTCTTGCTGAAGAATACTGAATTTTATGCCCGTGCGGTCTCTTCCGTACGGGCATTTTGTTTTTGAAAGGAATATTCATATGAAAGTTTGTGAAATATGCGGATCCTCAATAAACGAGGATAATGTCTATGAAATGGACGGTCAGCTGCTTTGCGCTGACTGTTACTATGAAAACACGAGAGAATGCGACTGCTGCGGTGACAGGATATGGTGTGACGATGATGCGGGAGATGACAATATCTCACTCTGCTCTCACTGCCGTGAAAATCATTACACCGTCTGCGATGACTGCGGCCGTCTTATACACGATGATGATGCCTGCTACTTTGATGACGATGACTACGCCTACTGCCGCAGCTGCTATGAGCGCAGAGGCAGAAGCCATATCCACTGCTACAGCTACAAGCCTGACCCTATCTTTTACGGAAATTCTGATTTGTACATGGGCGTAGAGCTTGAGCTTGACCGTGGAGGTGAGATAGACAGCAATGCCGAAAGGCTGCTTGATATTGCAAATGCAGATTGCACCAAGCTGTACATCAAAAGAGACGGCAGTCTTGATGAGGGCATGGAGCTTGTTACACACCCCATGAGCCTTGATTATCACTGCAATGAAATGCCATGGGAGGATATATGCCATGAGGCTGTTGTTATGGGCTACCGTTCTCACAAAACAAGCCCATTTTCCGCATAAAGTCACGCCCTGTGATACTCTTGGACTTCCATTCCCCATAGAGTTGCCCAAACCTCGTCCAGTCTATTTCAATGGGCTTTCTGCCCGTGTACTTGCCCTGTACCTTAGCAATTTCGATGCTTTCACGCTGTCGCTGTTTGAGCTGTTCACGCTCCAACTGTGAGAGAGCTGCGAATACGGTCAACATGAATTTGCCCGTAGGCGTGTCGGTGTCGATTTTCTCTTTGTGGCTGATGAGGGTAACGCCTTTGTCGGTGAGGGTGTCGATGATGTTCAGCAAGTCCTTTGTGGAGCGCCCCAGACGGCTGATGCTCTCGATGTAGAGTGTGTCACCCTCACGCACATAGTCCAGCATTGCCCTGAGCTGAGGGCGGTCTTTATTCGCTCCCGAAATCTTCTCGGAGAAGATGCGGTCAACCTGATAATCGCACATGATTTCCTGCTGTCTCGCTGTTTCCTGATGTTCGGTGGAAACACGGATATAACCAATTTTGCTCATAGTTGTTGTTTCCTTTCTGATGTAATAATATTTTTCTTTTTGATGATTAGCGGTTGACTTCTTGGCAGTTATGATGTATAATTATTGATGAAGGCAGACACTCGGCTTGCTTGTTAAGACTGGAATTATACGGAGCAATGTTAATATGAAAAAAGCATTTAAGATAATTGGTAAGGTACTTCTTGTAATCATAATATTACTAATCACTTTCTTGCTAATAGTGTTCACATACAATAAAATTATGATGAATAAGGAAAAGACACTATTGGAAGAACCTCTTGGTGAAATGATAGAGGTTGACGGACACAATATGTGCATATACTCTGAGGGAAAAGGTGAACATACATTAGTTTTTCTTTCAGGTTCAGGAACCGCTTCTCCTATACTTGATTTCAGAAGTCTTTATAGTTTATTAGATGATGATTACAGGATAGTAGTTGTTGAAAAATTTGGCTACGGTTTCAGTGATGTAGTAAATACTGAGAGGTCATTTGATACAATACTAAGGCAGGACAGAGAAGCTCTTTCAAAGGCTGGAATTGATGCTCCGTTTATCCTCTGTCCTCATTCAATGTCCGGACTTGAAGCAATACTTTGGGCACAAGAATATCCAGATGAAGTCGAAGCAATTGTAGGTCTTGATATGTCTCTGCCACGCTCTTATGACAACTTTAATTTTTCAAAAACAGAGCGATTTGAAAAAATTGCGGCTATTGGACGGGAACTGGGGATCGTCAGATTTTACTATTCTGACAGCTCACTTCCTCAAGGACTTTCAGAAGATGAAAAAAGTTTATATAGAGCCATAGCTTGTAAAATAGCTGTAAACGATGCAGTCATAAATGAAGGACTTGCTATCCCCGATGCCGTCAAAAAGATTGACGGAGCGCCTAAGCCTGATATACCAATGTTGATGTTTGTATCTGACGGAAAAGAAACAGGCATTGAAAATTGGTCGGAGATACAAAAAGAGTATGCTTCTGAACTGTCAAATGCATCTGTTATTGAACTCGATTGCGGACACTATGTTCATAATTATAAGCAGGAGCAGATAAGCGAGGAAATAAAAGAATTTATTGGTAATATTAAGTGATAACTTCTGATTTATCTTAGAACAACAACACACATCACCACGGCAAGGAGAACATTCTCCCTGCCGTATTTTTATTCAAGCTGACCTTTCTTTCTCTTGGCAGCTTGTTCGTTTTCCATATATCGGGCAAGCGTTCTATGACTGTCACGCTTCTGTTGTGCAAGCCTTGAAAGCCTGTCCGCTTCTTTCTTCAGGGCTTTACGCTCCGCACTCTGCTGTGCGTAATCTGTTCTGGCTTTTTCAAGCTCTGTTTTCAGCTTGCTGAGTTTCGGTATATGAGCGTCGGGAAATAGCTCTATCAGTTTCTTGTAAGCCTTGTGGTACTCGTCAAGTTCATAACAAAAATCGCTCTTGTACTTGGTTTTCGCCTTGCCCTCCAGAGAAGTATATTTCTTGTGATACGCCACAAATTCATGATACTTCTCGATTGCAGGAATCTGCTCCTCCATTTTGTGGATACGGTCGCTCAATTCCATCTGCGGAGTTGACATGACCATAAATTTTGCAAGGTACCCGTCAAACCCACCCCCGCCTTTACCCATAAATAAGTCGGACAGCAACCAAAAGCTTGCACTAATCCCTACATTCCTTACTTTTATTTACGGCGAGAGCGGTGCCGGAAAGACTACTATCTCAAAAGCAATTTTTCAGGCCACAAACTCCGATAGGTACGTCAATGTGCCAAACTCAACCTCCGCTTCAATGCAGAACGCACTTACAGAAGCAAACTCCGGCGTTGTACTCTATGATGATATCCCACATGCCGGTTATGACAAGTGCAGCTCAGAAAACAAGGATAAGCTGGAACTGCTGATTCGGTCAGTCGGAGATATGGGAGCGGAACGAAGAACTGCAAGGAAAAGTAACTCTCGTCCATTTTCCAAAAGAGCAATGACCGCTGTCACATCTGAAGCTCCCTTTTTTATTTCGGAATCCTCTACACTGAGGTGCCTTTTTATTAACATAAAAAAAGGAAGCATCGACCTGGAAAAGTTCGGAAAATATCGTAATTCCGGTCAGCATCTGGACACGGTAAATAAAACGTTTATGCGTTGGGCTTTTTCTGAATTACTAGTCTTTAATGCCGAGGAATTCAGCGTAAAAGAGTATGACACTATGTATGCAAAAGCATATGAAAAGGCCGAAGACTTTTCCAAAAAGGTCGAGCCAAGGGCTTTTAATAACTTTCTGCAAGTGTTAGTATATTTTGAGATCGTTACACGCTTCCTCACAGTACTCGGCTTCACAGCCGAAAGGATCGCTGAAATGGAGTCAAATTTAAAAGCTCTTTTAAAAGAGTCTGCGCTGACACAGCAAGAAATGATAAAATGCCATTCACCTGAACAAGCGGTTTTATGCGCTATTAGTTATATAATATCCAGCAATTGCGTTCTTTCCTATAAAAGAATTGAAAACAGGATGACAAGAATTTCGACAGAAAGCTCTGGCAAGCCTGAAGGCAATGTGCTGGGTTATTACGATAATCGGTATCTAATTCTGACCAGCAGTCAGCGCAAGGATTTTCAGCGGATCTTTGAAAATTATTATACCGAACAAATAAGGCCGAACGCCTTTGTTGATCTATTATACAAAATGGGTCTTGTAGTAAAACCATATGATGCCAGTGTATTATTATCACGTCCCAACGCAAGAACCAAGATTCACATAGATAACACTGAAAAAGATGTTATAATATTAAAATTTCCACAGGGAGGAAAAAAAGATGTATAATTTTTCAGATGACACGATTGAAACTCTCGATGTAAAGCTTGGAACACGCTTTCCCGAACTACAAGGTAAATGGTCAGAAGAATTCGGCACTTTAAGGTATGAATTTATTAAGGCTTCTCCCGAAGATCAAAAAATTATCTTAAAAGCACTGATAAACAATGTCAAGTCAGCCGATCTTCTGCAAATGATCGGAGAGCATGTTGATACACTCAATGGCAGAACTGATACCTCAATCATCACGAATCTTAATTCTATAGCCAAAAGCAATGGATACAGAGATTCTCATATTTTTTCCATTACCGAAGCCCTGATTGCAGGAGATATTGTCAGTACTAAAGTGCAGAAAACATTTCAAAGGATCTGCAATAACTTCTACAGAGTCACTGGTGATTTAACTTATAAGCTGTTTGCGGATTACTCAAATATTTATTCATCAAAGGACACCGATAAACTGGAAAATATTATTTGCGAACTTCGAGAAGGTTATAAGAATTCCAAAACTTGGAGTGACAAATATTCCTTCCTATATCTTCTCTGCCTGTGTAATCAGAGAATAACTCTTAACCGATACAAGGGTAATTTACCTGTTGGCAGAATGGAGGTGGAGGGGACATATGGATGCGCTATCAAGCGTGAGAATCTGTATATAGACGAATGCTTTGAAAAGGAAAGCCAATTAGCTTTCATAAGAGAAGATCCCTATAGTTATGAATATATTATTGATAACTATGGCTCTTATTCAGAAGCTGCTGTTGCGCTTGACTTTGAGCAAATAATATCACAAGGATACTTCGCAATTTGCAGACTTTTCGTCACAGACTATCATTATTTTGATAGAAAGTTTGAAGATCAACTGGCTGACAAGTATTGTGAAATTAAACAAGCAACGAAATACAACAACAGAGGACCTATACTTCTATCCGAAAAAATGTCTTTTTGTCGTTACACCGCCTGAAAGCTAAAAATATCGGGCATCTGAGGCATAGACAAAAATCCAGCTGAAAAGTCTGTAAGATGCAGCTTATACCGTAAAAATGTCTTTTACGGTATAAGCCACCGTATTTCTCGCATTTTCAACTATATATTATATTTATGAGCACTCATCTAAAGGGGTTTAAACCAAAAGATCCTGTCAATATTATTCAAAAGGAGGAAATCAAAATGAATGTAAATGTAAATGAAATGGACCGCACAACAGACGTGTGGCTGACTCAAAGCGAAGCAGGCAGTGAGCTTGTAGGCATGATGCTGAAAGATATCTACTCCGGCTGCAAGCAAAAGAACTATGATGTTACGGTATTCATCTCCGGCACAAAGAAGCCCGATAACACCATTGCAGATCTGGTCATGAGCCACCTCAGCCCTGTTATGCCTTCATGACGAATAGGGGTATCAGCCGACAGCTGATACCCCTATTTTTTTCCTGTTGACCCCAATACCGTCAGCATGATAATATATATTGAAAGGACGTGTTAAAATGGCAATAGCAGCCTACTTACGTATCTCCGTTGATGAGGAGATAGGCAAGGACAATACTTCTATCGAAAACCAGAAGAGCATTATTTCGGCATATGCCGCCCAGAAATTTCCCGATGATGATATCAAATATTTTGAGGACCGTGACCGCTCAGGCTACACCTTTGAGCAGCGTGAGGGTTATCAGTA
>ERZ773116.663-NODE-663-length-36351-cov-5.189690_pt1 | contig 36351 bp, 34 predicted proteins | sample MGYA00580563_ERZ773116 | MGnify/ENA primary metagenome ERZ773116 (study PRJEB29015, sample SAMEA2737864) | human gut metagenome | biome: human gut; feature: human-associated habitat; material: faeces | place: China | collected 2012 ... | reverse complement strand
CGTGTAGAACAGCTGAAGCAGGCAGGAGAAGTCATTGGTAACCATACCCGTGTCAAAGTCGTAAAAAATAAAGTAGCACCGCCATTCCGTGAAGCAGAGTTTGATATCATGTTTGGAAAGGGCATTTCCAAAGAGGGAGATATTCTGGATCTGGCAGCAAATGTCGGAATTATCAGCAAATCCGGTGCATGGTATGCTTATGAAGGAGACAAGATCGGACAGGGACGTGAAAATGCAAAAACGTATCTGCGTGAAAATCCGGAATTCTGTAAGATGATTGAGGAAATGGTGCGTGAACATTATTTTGCACAGGAGGATGAGACCCCGGAAGGCGAAAAAGAGACTCCGGTATCTGCAGATGCGGAAAGCAAGAATGAATAAGATATGGTTACAGTGACAGAGTGTACGACTCTGGGAAAGGGCAGGCTTCGTTTCCATCTGGATAATGGAACGGAGCTTGTTCTTTACCGGGGAGAGGCAAAACAGTTTCGGATGCGGGAAGGAAGCACACTTTCGGATGAAGAGGAGCATCAGCTGATTTATGAAGTGGTGGGAAAGCGTGCAAAGAGAAGAACCATGCATCTGCTGGAACAGATGGACCGTACAGAGCAGCAGCTGCGGGAGAAACTGAAACAGGGCGGATATCCGCAGGCGTGTATTGATCTTGCACTTGAATATGTGAAATCTTTTCATTATGTCGATGATTACCGCTATGCATGTACCTATATCAATTATCGTCAGGATCGTATGAGCCGCTATCAGCTGAAAGTAAAACTGTATGGAAAGGGAGTTCCTGGAGAAGTGATTGATCGTGCCCTTGAGGAATGTTATGAGGGGGACGAACAGGAGCAGATCATACGTCTGCTGGAAAAGAAAAAGTTTGACGCGCAAAATTCTGACCAAAAAGAATTTACACGTGTTTACCAGTATCTGATGCGCAGGGGCTTTCGGAGCAATGATGTGCTGCATGCTATGAAAAGTAAACAATGAAAGCACGTATTGCTTGACATATTTAAGCAAAAAGGATAAAATTATAATGTTGTAGAAGTATGACATGGAAGACTAATATTTCTTTTTGTTATATGTACAATGAAAACTTAATAAAGGAGGTGCTCCTGTGCCACAAGTAATTATTGCTGTTGTTATCACACTTATAATTACTGCGGTTGCTGTATGGTTTATCTCGACTGAATATCACAAGAAGGTAGCAAATACCAAGATTGGAAATGCAGAAGAGCAGGCCAGAGGCATCATCGACGAGGCCGTGAAAAATGCCGAAGACAAGAAGCGCGAAGCTATGCTTGAGATCAAAGAAGAAACCATTCGTTCCAAGAATGAGATCGACAAGGAGATCAAAGAGCGTAGAAATGAAATTCAGCGTAACGAGCGTCGTATTGTGCAGAAGGAAGAAAATCTGGACAAGAAACTCGAAGCGATTGAAAAGCGTGAGGCAAGTTTCCGTGCCAAAGAAGAAGATTTAAAGAAGCAGAAAGTTGAGATAGCAAAGCTCAACGAACAGCGCGTACAGGAACTGGAAAGAATTTCAGGATTAACCTCTGAACAGGCAAAAGAATACCTCTTAAAGACCGTGGAAGAAGATGTGAAGATTGACACTGCGAAGATGATCAAGGAAATGGAAGCGCAGGCGAAGGAAGAAGTCAACAAGAAGGCAAAGGACTATGTAGTTACTGCAATTCAGAAATGTGCTGCGGATCACGTTGCTGAAACCACAATCTCTGTTGTACAGCTTCCGAATGACGAAATGAAAGGAAGAATCATCGGACGTGAAGGACGTAATATCCGTACGTTAGAAACGTTAACCGGTGTGGATCTGATCATTGATGATACGCCGGAGGCAGTGATTTTATCCGGTTTTGATCCGATTCGTCGTGAAGTTGCCAGAATTGCTTTGGAAAAACTGATTGTGGATGGTCGTATCCATCCAGCAAGAATCGAGGAAATGGTTGAGAAGGCTCAGAAAGAAGTCGAGACAATGATTCGTGAGGAAGGTGAGGCAGCAACCTTAGAGGTTGGTGTTCACGGAATCCATCCGGAGCTTGTGCGTCTTTTAGGCCGGATGAAATTCCGGACGAGCTACGGACAAAATGCTCTCAAACATTCCATTGAAGTAGCCCAGCTTTCCGGATTACTGGCTGCTGAAATCGGTGTAGATGTAAGAACTGCAAAACGTGCAGGATTGTTACATGATATTGGTAAATCTGTCGATCATGATATGGAAGGTTCCCATATTCAGATCGGTGTGGATTTATGTAGAAAATACAAAGAGTCACCAATTATTATCAATGCGGTAGAAGCGCATCATGGTGATGTAGAACCGGAGTCATTAATTGCATGTATCATTCAGGCTGCAGATACAATTAGTGCAGCAAGACCAGGTGCCAGAAGAGAGACACTGGAAACATATTCAAACAGATTGAAACAGTTAGAAGATATTTCTAACGGATTTAAGGGTGTAGAAAAATCCTTCGCTATTCAGGCGGGCAGGGAGATTCGAATCATGGTTGTTCCGGAGCAGATCAGCGATGCCGATATGGTATTGCTTGCGCGTGATATTTCCAAACAGATCGAAGCTGAATTGGAATATCCGGGACAGATTAAGGTAAATGTTATTCGTGAGTCAAGGGTAACAGATTACGCGAAGTAAGAATCTGTAAAAAGATGTATAATTAAGGAAAGTATTGAAAATACAAAGGTTTCTGTACTTTCCTTTTTTAATATATTTACTATACTGTCCTATAAAATACTACTTTGTAGGCATTAATTGGTGTCAAATTGGTGCAGAATATTTTAAAATTGGTGCAAAAGATCAAACCTAATTATTTGTATATATCTGATGTTAAAACTGTTTTTTTTATATGAGATATATACAAATTAAAATAAAGAATTTATTTATGTAAAGGAACTCCTAAAATGAAATGTTTTCTTGATAAAGATATAAACAAATGTCCATATTTTCTATCGGCAGAAGAGGAGTGCATATCAAAATCAAAATGTAGTTTTCAAGAAAAAATTGATCCTAAAATTGATTGCGGATATATTCGTAAGGAACGTTGGTATGAAAAATATTATAAAAATCGTAAAAAATAGGGAACTACATTAATTTGTAGTTCCCTATTTCCTCTCTTTTTCCCTGTTTTCTGGAATAGAATTAAAAGAGCCGGCTACACAACACATGGTCATGTAATCGGCTCTTAGGCTCTTGGTTTTATTATATTTCTACATAGGTTTTCTTTTGTGCCAAGTTGTCCGCTTTGTTCGTAAAACAGCAGTTTAAAGAAGTTAATGTTAGAGAATTTTAATATACAATTAGTTGTAGGAAAAGGCGAATATGGATGGTATGCAACTAATGCGATATATATCGGTGTTTTCAGATCGCTTAATATAACACATTTAGGCGTGTTTGGAGCAGCTATCTTACTTGATTCATATTATAATAATCCTACTTATGATAATAACGGTATCACTGTTAATGGTAACAATGGGCTTATCTTTGTAAAATTCTCTGATTATAAAATTGTAGAATTAATACCGACTGGCACAACAATTTATATTCAAGGAACTGTATCACGCTAAAATAACAACAATTTGAGCTCTAATACGTGAAATAACACACGTTTTATCTCCATATACCTTAATTACATTATTTTCTTTATCAACAATTATTTGAAGTAACTGATCATCGGCAAAATGAGTAATAATTGGCGTCACGTCATTTAATGTAAATAATCCAGAAATATTCAGAATTTCAGTGTAATTATATGCTGTCATCGGTATTTTTGTCACATCTATTGATATAATTGCGAGTTTGAGCAGTTTACTGATATATAAATTTGAGTAATTTTCTTTTACATTAATACTTTTATTACTTAAGCCGATTGCGGTAAAACTTATATTCCCTAAACTGCTGCTTAACGATGATATTGCCCCGGTACAAGTACCATTCCCAATCTTAGAAATGTCTGTCGTTCCAAGCATTTTATAGAGATACCGCACATTCTTGAACATCTGTGACACCTTCGCAAAAATTGAAGAGTGTTTTTCACCGCTTGATAATTTTGATACAGTCGTCCACGCTGACGTTAATCCGTCTGCCACATCACTGCTCGTAAAAGTTGCTGTATTCTCTGCTGTATCTCCACCGGTTGCCACTGCACCGACGTTTTCTGCTGTGAGTTCTACATTGCCCCTACGGAAAGAATCTTCATTTACACCTTTGATTCCGGTAACAGAACTTGAACTTGTTTCAGTCCATTTTTGAACCAATTCCGAAGTAATACCATCTAAAACAGATTTATTAGAATGTGTGTGTTTTTTGTTATTTGCGTCATTCCATTTAGTTCTTTCATCTGATGTAATGTGAATAGTGTCATTTCCTGTATGAGTATCTAATTCATTTTGATTTGCTTTTGTTCCTATAGATTTATCTAATGCTTCTACAACAGATTTGTTTTTTTCGATGGCATCTGCAACTTCTTTCAATGTATCCATTGTTTCGGGAGCACCATTGATTAAATCTGCTATTTTTTGATCTGTGTATTTATTTGAATTGGCATAAGCACCATCAATTGCTTTCTGTTGTGCTGTGGAAACAGGTTTATCAACATCAGAAGTATTATCAACGTTCCCTAATTGAATCTGACTTTTTGTTGTTTTATGTGGGTTATCGAAATTATTAATGTGTCCAAGTAATGAAGAGATGGCTTTTTGAATTTTTCCAAACGCAATAGACAATTTTTCTCCACTAGAGATATTTTCAAATTCCTCAGCTTCTTCATATGTTGGTGTCTGATCGTTTGTTATAACATTTGGCACATTGCCGAGTCCAACTTGTTCTTTATTTACTTTATGTGGATTCATAAAATCAATCAAATGTCGAATCATTTTTTGAATAATATTAGATTCGATGACAGATTCTATTTCTTCATCATTTATTACTGATTTTTTAACAATAATATTAAACTTTCTTGTAGATATAGTTTCTTTTGGAGTTATGAACTGTAATTCTGCTTCACAAATACCTGGTACACATGTTGCTTGTTCTGACAATATAATGGATATTGTACCATCATCATTCCTAAACAAATGATCAACATCATCTTCATCTATATATACATATGTATTGTCTGGTTTTGAAATTTTTAAAAGTATTCTTACTTCTGAAGGAATACTATATGGTTTCCCATTGTCAGACAAAGTAATAAGTATATTTCTTGAATCTGCATCATCTTGACTACAATACACATTCTGCACTCTTGATATTGTCAAGTCCAATGTGATTTTTTGATTAAAAACTAAACTCATTTATTGTATACATCTCCTTCCTAAATTCCAACTTTCCGAATAGGAGAGTAGGTTATTTTTATTTTGCAATCTAAATTAGGCGTAAAGGTGTTACACCGTTCTTCATAAGTATTAATAATTCGTGGGAAGAAATAGTTGAAGTCATTTGCTAAATTATGAGACGAGAGAGAAGAAGTAATAAGTTGATTTTTCCCATCAATTGTTATTACTTCACCAGATTTGCAATTTCTTAGTATAAAAGATTTTGTATCCATAGAATTTGTCAACTTAAAAATTCCATTAGATAAAATAGTAATTTCCATATCTGGTCTAAGAGAATTGTTCAAATCTGTAGTCTCATCTGAGTTATCCCACAAATTAAAAGAAGTATCTGCCGAGCATTCATACTCAGTAGATACTTCATCCATAAAAGCAAATGGTGCATCCGTATATAATGTTAGTTCTAAGCCTAATATTTGGTCATTTAAGACGATTTGTTTTGAACTGAATGTTCCGTTCCAATATACGTGTTCATAGCCTTCCTTGTCTAATTTAAAGCGTTTGTACCCATCTTTACGACACAACCATCGTTGTATAGCTGAAACTTCCTCGAATGAAAGTCTCATTTCTTCTTGATTTTTTAATCGACATGGATTCTTACAAATCTGAAAAGTAGCTGATAAAGCTGTATCGTAAGTGGAAGAATATAAATTAAAGCGATTGCTGCCGATGGGCTTTATCTGATTAAAAGTAACATCTGCTCCAGAAGAGACGGTTTCTATACCGCCTCCACTATCAAAAGAACAGAGCATCATACCATAATCAGATAACATTTCACCAGCATATTCAAAGTCTGTACATCCTTTCATGTTTTATTCCTCTGTAATTAAATTGAAACTCATTAAGACTGCAAGCATCTGAGGCGAGATAGTAATATTTGACAATGACTTCATTGACACAGGTTTTATTTCATCAATATCAACTTCTTCTAAAAACAAAGCGTTCATTTTTTTATTGAATTCTTTTTTATTTGTAATTTCTTTTACCGAACCATCATCATTCGTAACTATTTCGCCGTTTTCTTTTAATGCATATTCGGATATTAATTTGTTTCTTTTTTCATCTAATACTTGTTTTGGTACAGATAAAATTTTTATATTATTAACAATCGTAACAGCAGTATTCAAACTCATTTCTTTCGTTGCAAGAAATGAAAGTACTTCGCTTATATTTAATATGTCAATTCCTTTTAATTTCATTTCGTATTTCCTCCGTTATTTTGTCAAATTATTTACTTTTGTCTCTAAATCACTCACTCGTTCTGATAGACTATTAATATGACTGACCGCAGACGCAAACTCAGAAGTAGAAGCAGCACCAATAGCAGACAAACTCCATGTAACATTAGCACTACCATCAAATGTTTTACTTGCATCGCCAATTTTAATTGTTCGTGCAGTTTTTAATTTTGTTGCTGTTGAAGAGTTACCTTGTATTGTTCCAGAACAAGCTATGTTCCCTTCTGTAGAAATTCCATCTCCATTAATAATTGTCTTTTTCAACGATCCATTCATAGGGTTGATAATTAATCCTGATTGCGTTAGACTGCTTATATAAGCATCTCCACCATCACAATAAAATCCTCTTCCGTAATTTTTTTCAGAATACCAAGTCCCAATCATTTTAGGGTAAAATGTACCATGTATAAGATTTGATCCAATTATTTCAGTATAATCACTTGTTTGTTCAGACCATCCAAGTCCCTTCATGTAAATAGCAGAAGAAATATATGGAGAAGCCATATATACATTACCATTATTTTTCGCTTTGAACCCCTTTGAAGTTATATCTCCATTTACAGACATTCCGTTAGTAGGATCATATGTTAAAGCCCCATCCCCAAAACTTAAAGAAGCTTTAGAAATAACAGAACCATCAGAGTTAACAACGAAATTACCATCGCCTATATTTATTTTTCCACCATCAAAGCTACAACCATTAACATTCCCAGTTAAATTCAAATTTCCATTATCATCTACATAAAAAATATCTGTATCGGATTTAGAAATTTTCAACAACTTTGATATATTGTTTGGATTGACAGTAAACGTGTTTATTCCATTTGTAATTTTTAATCCATTCATATCAAAAGTCATAGAATTATTTATATTGTAAATTCCAAGATTCTTTCCGACAATTAATTTACCAACAATAGTATCTCCAATAACACCCATAGTAGTTACTTCATTACCTGTTTCTGGATCAATATAAATACACTTGCCTACAGCAGCCTTAACAGATTTCCAACCATCATCAGTCACGTATAAACCACTATTAATCCAACGTGACTGGCATAAATCATAAGTCTCTGTTAAATCATCATAGGCTCTACACAAAATACCACTAGAATCATATACGACATTTTGATTGTCAGCATTATTCACGATTTTAGTTACAGTTGCATTCATTCCTTTTTGTACCCAATCCTGAACATATTTTGATGCACCTGTATTATTTTTTACCTTTTGAGTTGTGTAAGAAAATGAAGAAGCAATAGCTTGTGCCGATTCAATTACGCTTTTAACATCAGATGAACCAGACCATGTTCTCTCAACAGTCGAAAATTCAACTTCAATCTTTGAAATGTCAGAATAGAAAATCTTATAAGATAATAATCTCAAATAATATATTTTTTCATCCACGCATACATGAATCCAATTTCCTGTTTCAAATTTATTTACGATAGGTTGAAATTCTTTTAACGCAAGAAGATTATTGATAGTAGAAGTAACTGTATATTGTACATGACTTGCTTTATATAACTCTTTCTTTGCAGCGTCAATCAGTTCCGTTGCACGAGTTACTAGCTCACCATTATCTAATCCATCAGAGATATAATTATCATTCTGATAGGTATCTTCCATACGAAACGCACAAAATTTTGTCCACATATCCTTCCCAAGATATGTTTCTAAGTTTAATTCATCTTGCAGAGAATTTTGAATATCATATACAGTGCCAGATTTATTATCATAGTTATATAATCTATGGACAGCATCAATTTGTAACTGTCTTTTATTCATTTCTGATTCAAGCCACCCAACTCGATTACTATACCAAGTCTGATATTTATTTTTTAACTCATCCTGTTCAGACTCTAAAATAATTCCCAAGACATCTCCAAAAGAATCTTTTAAACTACTCAGATAATCGAAACTGTAATAAGCCAATTCAGATTGAAAATCAGAATCAGATGTTTCTAAAGATTTTAGATCTTTATAATTTGTATCAAGTTTATTTAAGCATCTTTGAATATTTTGCTTAAGATATTTTTCCATATCATTATTTACTGCAATAGATACTTCGCTTCCAATAAGAGTAATCGTCTTATCTTCAATGCTTGTAAGTTTAAATTTTCCTTTCCAAACATGTTTATCTTTAGAATAAGAGGCATCTACAATTTCAACTTTGTATAATGCAGTATTAATTAATGCCTTGCAAGCACCTAACACGGTATTCGACACGACGCTTGTTGCAACCCATGATATATTTGATTTCACTGCAATTGGCGATAAATTGGCGAATGTCAATAAATTCATTGTTTCCTGAATTGTAAGATTGTCCATTTCTATTGTTTTGCCCATAGAAGTCTGTAAAATTAAACCAATATCAATGCAGTCAAAACATAGCGAAGCAATATTTTTATATCCAACAATAGGAGATGAGATAGTATTATATCTATCAACTTTATTGCCGTCATCATCTATTTTTGGATAATGTTCATTTACATATTTGACAATCTGATTATATTGGTTAACTTCATTCGAAGAAAAGTTAAATGCTCTGCTATTTATACATTCTTGATAGTTTGCATTATATGCTTTGATTTTCTCGACTAAATCACTCGGCATATTCTCATACATTTCATCAGAAAAATTGATAATATAATTTGTACCACTTGGATTTGCGATAGCAACAGCAGAAGACATTAAATCGTCTCCACCAACAATATAAAAACAATTCTTTAAACTATCATCACTACTTTCAATAGAAGCAGAAGTAGAAAGATTCTCTTTTGAAATATAAATTGTTGTATCTTCACCATAAGCACCACCAATATTTGTACTTCCACATTCAGGACATTTATCATGAAAATCTCCACGATACCCACAATCTTTGCATGTATTACAAAGATCATATGCATTTATAGTTCTTGTCGTTGAATCGAAAGTGAATAAACATTGGTAATCATCTGAGATTTCGCCAGTTAATTCGTCATATACGTTGCTGTCATTAATAGAGTACTGAAACCATGATTTTAAATTTTTCAAAGAAGTATCAACATGACCAATTTTATAATTCGATGCTTTGTCTAAAATACGATGTAGAAGAGAAGAGTTATATAATTTCTTATACATTTCACTTCCTTCTGAAAAAGCAGATAAATCACGATAAAAAATAGTTGGGTAGTTCTCATCATAATCATCTCTCGCAATATCATCTTCTGTATTAATTTCAATATTTCTAAGTTTTACATTCTGCAATTCATTTACAGGAAGATATGTACATGTAACAGATTTTTGAGTTGTATTTTCTTCTGTAGTATTTACAGTAATAGAAAAATGTTCATTATACTCAGGAATATATACCAGATTATAATTGTTAATTTTATCCCATAATTCATTTTCTGTCTTATATACAGTAAATGATAACTCTGGTGCATTTAATGTATCTTTATATTCGATGTCAGTTGCATCTATAAGTTTTCCGTATTTATGAAAGTCACGTCTTTCTAGTAAGATAGTAATTTCATCTACACCAAAATTCTCATTAAAAATTATTTTTGGCATTTGCTTATTCTCCTTTCGATTTTTTACATATAAAAATCCCACATAGGCTATGACACCTACATGGGATAAAAGTGGTTACTTATATAACCTTGCATTGCCTATGCTATTTCTATTTTTGCCAAGTTGTTTAGCAGAAACAGCTTCCGCAATACATTGTGTTGTCTTTCCGTTCTTACAAATTTCTTCTCGCAACTGTCTACCGAATGTTTCAGGATCATTGACACCGTTCATCACGATATCGCCAACTTCAACAATCGTAGATGTACCAGCGGATTTTGCAATATCAGGTAATTTTGGTACAAAGTTAGTACTAGAGTAAAGAAGAGAAGGATTCGTCTTTGCAAGTTTCCAAAGATTCTCAGTCATCTCATTTGTGAACACTTTATCTCCTGGGTTAAGTTTTGTTAAAACTGCACCGTCAGAAGCACGATAAATCAGTTCTCGTTTATTTTCTTGCGTCCATGCTAATTGACTCTTGTCTATGTGTTCAGAACCTTTTTTATAGCCATTAAATTTCATCCTATTAAGAATAGCAGTTTTTTGTTTCGATGTAACCGTGTCATCTGTTTTTACGCCTAGTATGCCACCTAACTTCTTGTACATTTTATTAGTAGGAGTTCTACCATAATTCTTTACAATATACTTCCATAAGTCAGCATGTTCTTTGTTCTCTTTATCAGTTAATTTCTTACTGCGAGATTTACCAGAATTAATGGCATCTTTAACTGCTTTCTTTTCAGTTTTTAACTTATCATCAATAGAAGTTGTATTTTTCTTTTTTGACTCCAAGGAATTATCAAGAGTTATAGTACCAACTGCTGTTGGTCGTAAAAGTCCAGTTTTATGAGATGAATTGATAGTATTCCGATCATTAGTAACAGTATTATTTACATAATCCTTTGCGCCTTGTCCTCCGTCACCGCCATTGGTAGTACTGGAATCAATCTGATCTTTTGTAGTATTTGTCAGACTAGAATCTAAGGATTTCAGTGTTGCAATAATACCATCATTGCCACCAAGAAGTTCTTTGATACTATCGAGAATTGTATTTGTATCATTGATTTTTTCATCAATGAATTCCTGATAATCACTCATCAGATCGTCAAGCATATCCTCAGTATCAGATATGAATTTCTCATACTGTGTATCTTTTAAATCTGATTTGGCATTCTCTAATTCGACTTTTAACTTCTGAATTTGTGCACGAGACTCTTCGGTGTCGTTATTACTATAAGGAATAAGCTGTTTTTGTAAAGAAGCAATCTGTTTTGTCTTTTCGGCAATTTCTTTCTGATATTTATAGGCGTCTAACTCGGAATCTTTTAATTTCTTGTATTTTTCTATCAGTTTACTCAGCGCATCTGTTTGTGCTTCATAACCCTGTTTTACAAGATCATTAATAGACTCCAACTCATCCTCAGCAGATTTCTTCGCCTCTCTATGAGCATCCTGTAAATCACGCAAACGTTGAATAACATTTTCATCAGATGCAGACAATTCACCTTTCTCAATCTGTTTCATAATTTTATCATATTCAGACTGATATGCTTCTGCCTGCGCAATGTAATTGTCATAATTCGTCTTGTGCAATCCAATGGTAGCAATACCATATTCAGTGAAATTACCAGTGTCTTTATCAGTCATATCTTTATGACTCAAAAGATCAATGTAGTAATCAGCTTCACTGTTGACACGTTTTACAGTTTCAAGAGATTTATCAAAAGTATCCCATTTTAATTGACGAAGGGCATTCTGGTATTGTTTAATTGATCGAATGGATTCATCTATGGCATTTGTTACATCATTGATTTTAGCGACCATATCATACCATTCATCACTGCCTTTTTTGATAGAACCATTTACAACAGACTCTTCTAAATTTCTCCGAAGTTCTTCACGCTCTTTAATGAGTTTTTTATATTCTCCATTTTCAGCAGAGATAAGTGACTTATAATCAGATACATTTGCCTGTCCACCAAATTCCTCTACGAGAGAAATTCTATTATTTATTTCTGTCTTTTTCTGCTCATTGCTAGAAATTTTATTATCATACTTGGACGCAATATTATCAAACTTTTCTTTTGCAAGAGTAGCCTTATCTTGTTTTGCTGTTTCTTTGTATAAATCAGCAGTAACTTTGTCGGCTTCTTTCGCATCTAAATAAGCGTTATACTGAATACATGCATCATATAGTTTTCCACCATCATTCAGTTTTGCGGCTTTGTTTAACAAAGATTGGGAAATACGTTTCCCAGCTTTAGCAGCTTTCTTGATAGAAGCAAGAATCTTCTTATTCTTTTTCGTAGACTTGATTTTGCTGATATTTTTCTGTGCTGATTTGATATTCTTATTATCAGTTTTAACCGCAGTATTATATGCACTCTGACGATTGTTAATATTAGAAATCTTTCTGTCAATCAGTTTATTCTTAGAAGAAGTAGAAGTAGCATTGTCGAGTTTAGCATCATACAGTTCGTCTTTAGAATCATATTTCTCAACTTTGGAATCAGCAGTTGTCTTTGCAAGACTCGCTCTCTGTTCCGCTAAATCAGCAAGTTCCTGTCTGATAGTCTCTCTACTTAAAGCAGCCGTTTCTTGTGCTGTGTCGTTGGCAACTAAAGCAGCATTGTAATTAGCACATGCTTTTGATAATGTAGAGTATCCGTCACCAGAAATTTTAGAAATTAAAGAAGCTGGAATTTGCTTCTTCGCCTTTGTATAATTCTGTACTTTTTTATAGTAGTCATTTACCGCAGTTCTTGCTTTCACATTGGGACCCAAAGCGTCAACGTTGTAAACTGATATATTATTATCCTTTTTCGTTGCAGTTCTTAAATCCTTAACCGACTGATTCAAATTACTTTGTGTCGTTTTAGCCGCAGACTGAGCACTGTTATCTTTCTTTCTAGTAAGCTTCAACTGACTACCAATAATTTTACTCTTAGCTTTATCACTCGTAGCATTCTCAAGTTTTGCATCAAGTAAATCATTCTTTGCAGAAATCTTATCTAAAGCTTTTTCATACTTGTCAATCGGAAGATTAGCCATTTCAGATGCTAAATCAGCAAGAGACTGTGTGAGATCTTGAATACTGGAAGTATTCTCAATCATCTGGTCGTTATACTTTTGCCATGCTTCGTCACCATAAGTAGTAGTCCACATGAGATCGTATATCTCTTTATTCTGTCTTTCAAGGGCATCAATTTCCTGTTCATACTGATCCTGCTGATATTTCAAATCAGATTTGGAAGCAGATAAACCGAATGTTTCCTTTAAGGAAACTAATGCTTTTCTACGATCAATCAGTTTATTAATCGAATCTATTTCTTTTTCATGGGAGTCAATTAATTTTTCTGCATAATTAACAGAAGCTTGCAGACGTTCTTCTTCAAGACTCTCAATAGTGTCGTAACAGCTATTTAACTTATCTGAATATGTCTGATATTCGGATATCTGAGTTTTGAGATTTTCGTCTGTAATACTGTCAATAGAAAATGCACCTGACTGAATCTTTGCGATCCACTCATAGGATAAACCAATCTGATTTAACTTCTCTTGATATACCTGTGCGGCGGTTGTATTGTCCTGGATCTCGGATTCTATCTGAGAAATATAAGCATGGTATCTTTCTCTTGTCTGATTCATACCAAACGCTTTGTCGAAAGATTTGCTAAGCTTTTCTGTTTCCTTAGAAGCTAATTTTAATTTTGTTTCGATCCAATCAAGAGTTTGTGCGGTTTCTTTTGCTGTATCTGAAGCTTTTTTTGCTGATTTTGCAGCATCATCCATCGCTTTACTTGTAGCAGAGCCACCACCAAATTGAGGTGTATATTTTGTCTGCGCTGCATTCACTGCGTTCTGTAAAATCTGGTCTGCCGCAGTAGTAGCATATTCTTTATACCCATCTGTATATTTTCCACTCGTATCCATTGCAATAGCTTTTAATCTTGCAAATTGTGCAAGTGCTGTTCCAGCTACTCCAAGTTGTGAACATAGTGCTGTTAAATTATTTATATCAGCAGATGTAGTGATTGTAATACTTGCAGCATGGATTTTTTCTATAACATAAGCAGCCAATGATGCTTTTGTAATATCAGACATATCAGCTTCTTTTGCAAATGCTGTTATTTCTGATAAAGTTGCACTTTCTAAGTCTTTTCCTGTATCTGCCGCATATGATTCACTTGCGCCAAGTCTATAATTTACAACTTCAGCAGCATTTACAACTCCCATTTGACTAAGCATAGCAATAGTAGACGCTTTTGTTTCTTCTGTCACATTTTTCAATGCATCAGAATTATAAATATATGCTGTAGCAAGATTATCAAAAGCAGACTGACAAGCTGATAGATCAGATGGATTGTTGCTAATGGTTTCAATAAAGTCATCATAAGCATTTTTATATTCTTCAGTAACATTTGTCATGTTACCAAATGCTTCTTTAAATCCATCATTATTAAGGATAGATGACCAGTCGAAATCTTCTTTATCGTATACATCAGCATAGATTTTATCAAGTTGGTCTAAACCTGTTGAAAGAGCTTGAACTTGTGCGAGGATATCGGTGGAAGAAATCGGTGTTTCTTCGGAATTCTCATTTTGTTTATCTTTAACAGCCTGTAATGCTGCCGCATAATCATCTGCTGATAAGCTAGCACCATTCAACTTCTTTTTCTGTTCTTCTAGTGCGTTTTCAAAATCTTTTGAATTAGCCAATTTAGCTTCTTCTTCAGTGAGAGATTCTACCCACTTTGTAGCTTCATCAGCATCTACACCGTCCATAGTATCTGTCAGTACAGAAGCGACACCTGCTGTTGGAGAAGATTTACTTGGAATCAGTTTATTTAATAAATCAGATTTTGACTGAGATTGGAGTAATCCTAATTGAACCAATTTGTCAATCAATTGGTCAAGAGTTAAGCCATACTCATCAGCATATTGTTTGAGCTGTAAATATGCATCTTTCTGTTCATCTGTGGCAACTTTAGGATTATAATTTTTAATGTCCTCTATAGTATCAAACTTATTTACCGCATCTTGAACACCTTTTTCAAAGTCATCACTATCGTCATCAACAGCAGCTTTGAATTTAACCTCAAATTCCCAACCTCCAACAACTTCCTGCAAATCGGGATACATGCTATTAAAATAATCAATAACACTTTGGTCATCTAATCCTTTGGTAGCACTTTGTACGATTTCCGCATAATTTTGTTTTGCTTTTTCGATAGATTCTTCATCACCTGAAGCAAATGCGTCTTGATATTTCTCATATGCTTTGTTTATTTCGTCAAAAGATTTTTCGTAATCTTCTGAATTAAAAATCTTGTCATACAAAACGTGCTGAGAGTACATTTCTTGATATTCATCTAATTTTGACTTTGCTTCATCTGCTTGATTACCCAAATCATTCAAGAAAGTATCATCTATACCCATACCTTTTGCAAGAGTTTGAATATTTAATAATTGCTTATAAATGGTATCTAAATCACCAGATAATGTGATTGCATCATCTCTTTCAGTACGAGTAATATCAGCACCGAAATCTTCTTTAAGCTTCTTAGAAAATTCTTCGTAAGTATCATCTCCATACATAGGAATCATATGGAATGTTACTTCGGTATCTTCCATCTCATCAATCATTCGTTGGAAATTATTACCGTGTCCAATATTCGCAAAGGCATCAGCAACTTTTTCAGTCCAACCCTTACCCCTATCCGAATTAAATGCATTTACAGTTTCCTGCCATTTATCTTGAGTAAGCGTATCTAATGAATCTGTTTGACCATTGATTGCATCTGTAACGAGTTTTACAGCATCGGCTTCATCTCCGAATTTATCAATCATCTCATCCTGAATTTTTAACAACTCTTGACGAGCATTATAAGTATCTTCATAAGAAGAAGTATCATCATTGATAGTCTGATACAATTCTTTAATTTTTGTTTTGTAATCTGAAATATCAGATTTGGTCGAAACAAATTCAGAACCCATCTGTGCGGCAGACTCTGCCAATCGATCAGAAGCAGTAGCACATTTATATATAATGTCAACCGCACTTGTTAAAGCATATATCAATAGCATATTACCTGCCATTGCAAGTGCTTTCATACCTAATTCGGCAGCCTTAGAAGATTTTGTTAATCCATCAAGAGCTACTTTGTTTCCGTTTGCGGCAGCAACAACATTTTGAGCTTCCTTTGAAGTATTTAGCATTGTACGGTTAAATGCTGTTTGCGATGTCACACAATTATCAATTTGCTTATTATACGCCTTAATTGCGTCCACATCTGATGTTGACAACACTTCTGACAAGCTAAAGGTTTGTTTTTTAAATAAATCACCATTAAATAAACCACTGATAAAATTGTTTGGTTGAATCCCGGTTTTTCCAGAGGTATTTGTCATTGTCTTGAATATCATACTATGTTATAATTTATATGTATTTTTATCATGTTTGAAGTAATAAAAATAATATTTAGGAGGATTCCTTATGAAAAAGAATTTTGATATTCTGAAAAAACAAACAAGATTCTATATTTTTATGATTTTATTAGTAGCTACAATATGTGGTTTAATTTTAAAATGGGCGTATACAGTTCAATATAATAAAACTCTTCATAATATGCAAAATGAACCAAAATATACTTCGCAACTTCATATTTACGAATATCAAGTTGAAGAGGAAATAATGAAAGAAAAAGGTGTAATGTTTTTGGATGTTACAAAAAATATTGCTTATATATTAATTACCCTTGGTGGATTGCTTACTGTAATTTCTGGAATATTTTGTATTAAAACTTTAATTAATGGTAGCAAGTCAAAAGAATATTATATTGATACATCAAATACTAGCAAATCAGTTGAATGTCCATATTGCCATTCAACAAATGTCACAAAAATTGGCACAGTAAATAGAGCTGTATCAGTCGGCATGTTTGGTCTTGCCAGTAGTAAAATTGGTAAAACACACAAATGCAATGATTGTGGTAGCACTTGGTAGGATTTATATTATGAAATTTTCCCCTAAATCAAAACATAAAAAGAAGAAAAAACATCAGCAAAATAATTATAAAAAACAAGATAATACAAATATTCCTGTACAAAAAGTTTCAACACCAAAAATCAATCAAAATCAAGAAAAAATAAAACAAAACTGTCCTTGTAATAAAAAAGGATGGTGCATTTTTGCTGATAGAAAATGTGTCCCATATGCTCTGAAATGTAAATATAATAAAGAAGTATTTAAAAATAATACATTCTATTATCCAACGGAAAGTGCCAATAAAACGAATACATCAACAAAGAAGTCAAGTTATAACTTGTATGAAGATGAAAGACATGGTTCAAATAAGGTCATAACTACTTTATCTGATAATAGTATTGTAGAATTATATGTATTCAAAGGGTTCTTACAATTAAACCCTTCTCAGACGATAGATTATGAGATGACAATTAAGGATCTTCACACAAATAGAACAAGTACTATTTTAGTTGCATATAATAAAATAACAGGAAAATATTATATCTCTGAGACTCAGATTAAATACTGGCATAAAAGAAATTTCTTCCCTAAAATTGTTCTCAATATGTGCAATGATGGTTCTATTCCCATGATAACTGATGGTTTCCAAGAATTTTCTAAATTGGCTTTATATGGGTATAAAGTTGGAACTCATGGATTAAACGAGATACAAAGGCATAAAATTCTTAAATATGTTATTGATAATAAAATCATGAGAGGATATGAAATTATAAAGCATCTACAAGGATTAATATTCTTGCGGAACGAGCAATATAATAAGGACTTTTCAACTGCAATAGAAGATTGGGAGAATGATATTATTTTTATTGAGGAATATATAATTTCCAAATCAAAATAATAGAGTAGAGTACCAAAATGTCCTACATGTGGCTCACTTAATGTAGAAAAGATTTCAACAGGAAAGAAAATATTCGGAGGTGCAATGTTTGGACTATTCAGTTCGGACGTAAGAAACACAATGCACTGTAAAAATTGTGGGGCGAAATGGTAAACAAATGTTCCGACTATACCTGTATAATAATTAGTGGTAAAATATTCCTATCAAATAAACAGAGGGCTTAGAGTTACCCTCTGCATAAATATGTCATTTATTCAACAAATCCAAGAATGATTTTTGCAATGCATTTTGCATTATGTTCATCTAAATCCTCGATTATTGCTTTGGCAAGATCAAGATTGAGATATCCCAATGCCATTTTTTCTTCATCAGTTGGATTGCCATTATGCTCAAGAGCGGTGTTGAATTTTTGACAGGTTTTTTTAATAGTTTCAAACATGTTTTTACCTGCTTTCTATAAAGGAGTTGTTTACCATGAGATTAAATCACGACTATGTAAGAGATATTTTATTATTTATTGAAAAAGATTTGGATTACAAGGATTCTTCAAACCCTAATTATCGTAACGAATTACCATTTGGGCAGCTACTTGTTTCGGATAAGTTTTCTAAATACAATAAAGAAGAATTGACTTATGCACTTGAATTATTGACAAAAGAAGGTTTCATTGATTGTGCAAAGAACCCATATTTTGTAAGAGGAAGCCTAATGCAAGCTGACATTATAGGTCTTACATGGAGTGGACACCAATTGCTTGATAACATCAGGAACGATACGGTTTGGAATGCAGTTAAAGAAAAGTCTAAAAAGTTTGGAAAGTTCTCACTCAATACGTTGGCTACTTGTGCAGGACAGCTTACAATTGCTCTTATGAGCAATCCGAATGCTGTTCAGAATTTCTTTGATGGAGTAAATAATATTGGAAATATGGTGTAATAAAAAAGAGTAGACTAAACATTATTCCAGAATTCAATAACAATTCTTGTCAAAGAAATCGGTTACATTGGCTACAACTTGGTCTGTTTCCGTGGAGAGGACACATCTGGCAAGCCGTTGGAACTGATACAGCATGTACAACAGTTGAATTTTCTTTTAATGGTTGTGCCGAAACCTGAGATAGAAATTCCGAAGCGTACGATAGATTTTGTAGGTTCGGTTGAGGAATGAGTTTGGATAAATCAATATTCATTATATCACCACCAATCTAAGAGTAGATGAAAGTCTGCTCTTTTATAATATATGTCAACAATAACTATTTATCGACATATTTTTACTTTATATATTCCAAATATGATATAATTTCCATATAGGAGGGCATATGAGAAAAACAGTATTAACATTAGATGAAATTAATCTACTAAAGAATAGTGAAGAACCCAAGAACACTCAACTATATGGCAACTTATATGAAAATATAGTAAACCTGTCTAAATTCAAAGCCGTCTCGATAGAAGATATGCCATTTTTAGATGAATTGGGTGTAGCATCACTTACTATTAATAAGAAAAACATGATGAATAATATTTTAAAAGAATGGTATGCTGAAAAAGTAAGTGAAGAAGATCCAACTCAAAAGGTGCATTGCGGTTTATGTAATACACCTAATAAATATTTATATTATATACGGAACAGACGAAACGATATACTGCTAAATGTAGGTTCTCACTGTATCCTTAAATTTCCTGGGATTGAAGGATATACAGAGAAGAAACGTCAACTTAACGAAATCATCAAAGGTCGTGAAGTTGTTAATCGAAGAAATAAGTTTTATGAGACTTTTCCAAATGCCGAATCTGTAATTTCAGATGCTGATAAATATTTTTCAACCTTACCAATTTTAATCCCTTATGAATTATATACAAATATACAAAACACCATAGTAAAAATGAGGCAAGTATATTCACAATATATTAATAAAGGTAAAACAAAATTCGATGGCAATTTGTCACCATTTGAATTATTTCAAAATAAATTCGATGAATATAATCTTTATAAAAATTTAGCAAATAAATTTATCCAAGAAAATGACAAGCCTTTGAGTTGTAAACGTGCAGAAATTGACTGGTTAATTTCAAATAAGAAAATTAAACTTCTCGAAGAAATATCTAAAAACAATGGATTATACACCGAATTAACACTTAAACACATGACATCGGTTGAATTTATAAAACCATATATAAAAAATATATTTTCAAGAAACACTTCGAGACAATTATATTTTTCGCATATAAAAGGTAATATGATATATATTAATTTACATAAATTTGGCTATAATCCAAATTTAGTATTTCAAATGACACTAGAAGATTTTATGGACAAAATAGGTGCAAAATGTATAATTAATAAAAACATAAAATATGATCTTGAAAAATGTTTTAACCAAATTGCAATAATAGTCAATCAATCTAATATTTTTTCTATATTAGGTTATATATCTACTTATACAAACAATACGCAATATGTATTTCTAAATGACTACATTAGAGATAATATATATTTATATAGAAAAACTGATAAGGCAATAAGAAAATTCAATGCGCAATCATTTATTAAAGCATATTCAGGACATTTGTTAAATTCAGAAGAGACAATGAAGAAACATATTTTGAATATGATTTATAATAATTCGGTTCAATGGATTTCATTAGAACAACAGAGTAAACAAGGAACAGACGATATTGTAAGAAAATTGTACAAAGAATTTAAAGAGTAGCCAACCGACTACTCTTTAAATCTGTTACTGTAATGTTTTTACAATTCCACGCCAATAATCGAAGCGTCCCTTAACATTCTCTTTGCTACCTGTACCACTCTGAACATATTGTTTATATTCTTCGTTAGAATCATATGTTGCAATAAACTCAGATACCTTCTCTGCAAGACGAGAGAATGATTTCTTGTCTTTAACGATTCTATAACCACTATATAAAATTTGTGGGATACTTGTGGATGGAATTTTTACTTCACCATCAAATGATTCGTTAAATCTATCCATAGCTTCTTTTAATGTGTCAGCTCTATCAAGAAACTTATCTGCATAATCAGTTACATAAGCATCAATATCTTTTGTTCTAAAAGATGTAAATTCCTGTTCCTGATTAGAAGATATAAGCATCATGGCTTGGATAATTATATCTCTGTCTGTTCCATTCTTTCGCTGTGTCTTTGACATAATTTTATCCATAAATGGATGATTAGCGAGAGAGTAGACCTTTTCACTGAACTCATCTGATTCATGCACTACACGCATGAGCTTGTTTGACAATGGTTTTCCTGCATTCTGTCTGCGGAAAAGCTCACGAATATCTGTTTCAGTGCAATCTGTCATTCTATAAATTTGTAATTCTGATTTTAAAATTTCATCCTGAGTATCTTCATCGAGTTTATCAAATTTTAAACCAGACAAATCCTTTTCTTCACCATTAACAATAATAGTACCCATATCTTTCGATAATGCAAATACATTACCAATATAATCTCTTATAGTAGAAAGACGCTGTACGCCATCAATAATTGATAATGTCCCATCTTCCTCTACGATACCATAAGTAGGATTAATTGGATAGTGACGAAGCAATGAATCAATTAAATCTGTACGTTGCTTACGATTCCACTGTCCCTCTGGTCGCTGTAATTTATGAGAAAGATTAATTGTACCTTTATTCATATCCTTTACAAGCGACTGTAAAGAACGAGTTTTTGCTGTATAATCCATTATGTTACCTCCTTCAAAAAATGAAAAATTTTACTATTTTGAAGATAACACAGTTGGAATTTTTTGTAAAGTTTTTTGAAAAATTTTGATTAAATTTCGTATTTCATAAATCGACAAAACCTATGTTCTGGATTTATGAAGTTGGAAGTATATGGTAATATAATACCAAGCAAACTGTATTTGAGCCATCGTATCTCAGGTCAATAGCACGACAGAATGCTCGGTATTTACCATACGAAGTGCCATATTTGTAGTTTGGCACGATTCATATCGGAAATAAATTCAGCTCGTTCTGAGCAATACATTTCTCAACTTTAAGAAATACTACAAAGAAGGGAGGGTAGAATTGGAAGTATTTAAAATACTTGTAAGTGGTGGACTTTTAGTATATGCTTGCCATTTACTTTGTGTCATAGTTGATACAATTGGAAAGTGTTATACTGTTAATAAGTGCAAAGACTATACGGACTCACAAACCAAGTCTTTATCACAAATGTTCACCAAGACTAGAAAAATCTTTCGTAAATAATTCTATTTCTGTATTTGTCATTTATTTCCTTTTATTCCTTAATTGAGGGCAGGTCATCACGACTGTCCTCTATTTTATTTATTTTACAAAATATCTATAAACTACTTTCAATTATAGAGACTGTGTGTTATACTGCGAACGGATACTTTCGTATTCCGCTATATAATTTTTCACTTACATTGTACACACCAACAATGTAGTAAAGATAACATCGTGTAATGCGGTGTTATTTTTATGTTGTCATATATTTATTCTCTGTTTTTACTCGATTGAAATCGAGATTTCATTTTAATATTATATAACAAAAATTGATAACCTTGAAAATAATTTCAATAAACCCATAGTAGGTAACAAGTATTTCAATTTTTTCATATATATTTTTATTCAATTAAAAGATAACCATTATTATTAACCTTTCTATTATACCCATTACTTTATCAAGAAAATAATGAGGTATGTTTATGTAAACATACAAACTGTCCCATCTTATCTACTTCTAGGAACTGAGAAGTCAAACTGTGCAAAAGGAAAGGAGATAAGTATCCTACCAATAATATACTGTTTGCACTTCAGCATAGTACCGAATGTATATTCTTTCGACAGTGTTTCAGCTAATCGACTGTAGCCATTTCATTACAGTGAGGGTTCGTCATCTACAAATGAGTAGAAGAGAGGCTTCCCTGCGGATCTCATTTAGATATATCATATGATATACGACACAAGATTCCCCGTCATAGTATTATTCCTATGAGTGTGTTATCACACCATATCGACCTCCACAGCGAATGAGCCGTGAATTTTATTTACTATTATGTATGTCTCATAATAGATACAGAATCCTTGTATGCCTTGTCCATATAGGTTAAACTGTATTGTCGGCACATTCAAACAATAAACAAATGATATTGTTGGAATGCTACTAACTAATATAATTACATTTACCGACATTTTTGAAAGATAATGCAGTTGCGATTCCTAATGCAGCCGTTTTAAGTAATCCAAGATTGCCTGTTACAAAACCAATTCCTTCAGACAATTTAGTTAAACCATCAACAATAGTACCTAGATCTCCACGATCGACCATTTGCTGAATTGTACCAACCCAAGTTTCCTTGAGTGCGTTGATACGGTACTCTAAAGATTGCTCAATAGTTTCCATTTCCTTGTCGCTTGATCCTGCACTTTGTTCCATTTCATCAAGAGCCTTGGTAACGCCTTTATAGTTCTGAATAAGAGCAGCACCAGCCTGAGCCTGTGTACGACCAAAAGCTTTAAGAAGGAAATCATTTTGTTGTTTCTGTGACATTTCATCCCAGATGTCAGCAATTTCACCAAAGTAATCAGTTAAATCTTTAAATTCTGTAGTAGAACCTTCTTTAAAGATAGATATACCTTGTGCGTGTTCTGCTGTTTTAGTAAGATCAATTAATTCTCCTGTTATATTGGCTAAATCTTCCGAGTATTCTTCTGTCGATTCGTCAAATGAACGAACACGAAGTGCAACACTACGAAGGGCTGTACCGCTTTTTTCCGCATTTTGCAATACCTCTTGTATACCTGAAAACATAGCCAAACCATCTTGCACTGATGTTCCTACAGCGGCAAGGGCGGCGGCAGAACGTTCCATACCTTCAACAATATCTTGGTTAGATAAAGCCATTGTGTTCAATCTGTTACTTTCCCATTATTTAATGGTACTGACCATAATTGATTATGGCGCATAGTCATTTCTGGCTATGTCTCACGTTTCATTATTAGATTATAGCGTGAGATCGGACTATATATTACACCCTCTTATTTATTAAAGTAGGGTGGATAACTTCGGTAAATATGCTTTTTATCACAATATAAACCACTGTAGTCTCTACGCATTCTTGATAATTACTCACAACAAAAAGAACTATCTTTATTATATTTTATACCTGTAACAGAACTCCATCTCAATCCAGATAAAATTCTACTTATTGTTCCTTCTGAGGTATCAAACATTTTAGATAGTTCTACTTGAGAATATTTATTTTGTTTTGATAAATCAACAATTTTCAAAACTTGTTCTTTTGTTAATTTTGCATTTGTGTTATTTTCACCAAGTTCTGATAAACGAATTTTATTTATAGACTCTTTAGAATGAATTAATCCATTTTGCCCTTCGCCACCAATTGTTTGATTATATCCTTTTTTATTTAATATATATGTATCATAATAAGAAATCCAATATTTTTCTTTTTCATTTAATTCTTCTGATGTATCTGCACAATCAATTATACTCCATTTTAAATTATCAACACCATATTTTCGTATCGCTCTATAAAATGGATAATTGTAACTAATTTCTGTTTTTATTTTAGATTTTCTTATATGTTCATTTATTCGTTCTTTTAATTCTCTATGTGTTTGTCCTATATAGCTCTTGCCATTGGGCAATAAACATCTATATATAATCATATTATTCACCTCCTATAAAGTGAATAATCATCAAGTCTTTGCTCGGTCTCATCCTTCTCAGGACTTTAACCGATATAGTTATCTACTATGCTATATTTTTATAGCACCATACATTACTGTATGTTTGGGCAATAATTTTACCCAGCTTATTTATAGGATCCATAATTTCAGACTTTACTTGGTCTGGATCTATTGACCACGCTTTCATAATTGAGACTAAGCCAGACTGTGCCTCATCAACTTCCATACCAGGAGAAATAGAAGCAAACTGAGAACTAAGTTTTGCCATTTCTGTAGAAGCTTCAGCAGTATTGTATCCTAGCCTAGACCATGCACTTGCCTGATCAATAATTTCTTTTGTAGTAACACCCATCTGTTTTGCTACGTTATTAGAATCATAATAAAAATTCTCAAGCTGATTCTCATTCATCGCTGTAGTTTTTTTTAAATCAACCAAAGCAGTATCAAGTTCTGTAATAGTAGAGACAGCTTTTTTAACTCCGTTTACCATCCCATAGAATCCAACATACATACTCAAATAGCTTTGCATCTGACCAATGAAACCATATGTAGACTTTGTTTTAAAAATATCCCAAAGAGATTTTCCAGCTCTACCAGCAGCAATTTCAGCATTTTCAATTTTAATAATTTCTTCTGTGATTTTTCTTAAATTGATACTTGGATCACCGGATTTTAATTGTTCTAACAATACATTAAAACCGGCTTTGGCTTCCGCAGAATATTTTGTATTCTCTGCTAAATCTTTATTGATTCTCTGAATAGCTTTCTCAACGCCGACCTCAACTGTACCTTTTTCAGCAGCAGAAAGTTTTTTGAATTCCGTAGCTGCTTTTTCACAATTCTGTGTTAATTTGTTTATTTCGGCTTGTTGTTCTTTTGTAAGTTCATTAACACCTTGCAATGAAGATTTATAATTTTTAAGTACATTATTTGCACTTTCTAAATTTGCAAGTTTTGTATTATATTCTGTACTTGGGTGAAAATCGGACGGATATGTTTGTGCTTGAGTAATGATATTTTGATATTTATCAATAGAATTTTGCAAAGAATTCAACTCTGAATTTAGAGTATTTTTTAAAGAGTCTTTTAATCTATTAACCGATTCAGCCGATCCATTTGATGCCTGATCGAGCCGATTTATCACGTCAACATATCTTTTCCATGTATCTGTATCTACATTCTGAGGATTTATCATAGAAGATAAAACTTGTCTTGCATCATAAGCTTCTTTTTTTAACTTCTCAATTTCCTCAATTTGTCCTGCGATTTCATATGACTTCTTACCAGTGCTTTTATCAGAGGCTTTAAGGTTATTAAGTTTTGTAACAGCATTCATGTAATTCTGAATTGCTTTTTCGGCTTGTTCCCATTTTGACTGGATTGCCATTGCTTCTTGCTGTACTTTTTGTTCAGATTGTGCAACCTGTTCTAAGTTTTCAGAAGTCTTAGGAAATGTGTCTTTCATTCCAGATGAAATATTCGTTTTCTGTCCAAGTTTACTTTGTGCGTCAGCCAATTTCTCAGCTTCTTTTGCAGCATTTTGATATGCATTACCAATATTCTCCACCTGTTTGACAGCACCGCTCGTATTGCCACCCATATTGCTCATGTTTTTATTAACATTGAGAATATTCTGACTCAGTTCAGAAAGTGACTTATCAATGTTCTGGATAGAAGAGAGTAGTGTTTTAGCACCAGAATCATCTACTTTGCCAAAAGCTTTACTTAAATTTTGTACTTCTGATACAATACTTGATAACTCTTTTGATAAATTCTCAAACTGTTTAAAATCACCTGTTCCTTTGCTAAGAGAGTCAAGCATTTTATTAAGTTTCTGAATAGCACTTTCTAATGTTTTTGTGTCTATATCTAATTTTACTTTTCGATCTTCATTGGCAAACTTGTCAAACTTTTCATCTGCGTCAATGAGCTGTTTTTGTAAATCCTTTATATCTAATTCAATTTTGGCTTTCCATGTTGCCATTCCTGACATATTTATCTACCTCCTTTATCTAAGTATTTTTCTTAATTTGTCATTTATAATTTTTTGCACCATTCCGTTAAAACCGTTATTAATAGATTGTTCAACATTAAAAAATGGTGGCACACTTTGTTTCATCATCCATCGACCGTAACCATGCATTCCGCTTATAAACATAAAATCAAAAGCTGTTTTTGGTGACAAAGCGTGTCTTTCATATGTTGGATATGGAGGTATTTCAAATCCTGGATAATAATTCATCATAGAAGAATCGACTTGCATCATTAAAATATTTCCGTTACTTGTAGTTTTAGCGGTTTCATATATGCACAAAAAATTATTTGTTCGTTCATACATACTCGGATTATAATCTCTATACCATTCAACTAACGAATCATACAGGGAGAACTTAAATTGTTTGTTTATTTCTGGAACAATTTCTTTTGCCAACTGGCTTTCTTTTTTCTTAACATCTGCCATAATCATTGATGTTAAATCACCTTTTCTCAATTTCATCACCTCCCAAATTTTCACTATAATTTCACTATTTATTCACTAAAATAGGAGGGCAGTATAACCACTCTCCATAAGAAAAGCCCTATACGCTTTGACACGTATAGAGCCTAATATTTAATCATTATGTATAATTCCGTATATTAACCCTACAACTCCAAACACAAAATAATAATGAGCTGTAGTTAATACAAAAGGAACAATCGGTTGTAGAACTTCTATACAGATATTATCTACATTGAATAATGTAAGAATCCATCCACATAGAAGTCCGTATAATATTCCACTTATCATATAAATCCTCCAAGGAAATTTGAATTTCTATACCTCTTTAAAATTTTCAGTAGTTTTAAGTTTATAATCATCAAGAATCTTTCTCAACTCATCATTGGATAAACTATCAAGTTTCTTATTCACAACATCAACAAGTGGTGTGAGAGTAGCATTTGCCAGATCAGAGATTCTTCCAATCTGTTTGCTAATAAACGCCTGAGTGGTTGTCTCATTAAACTGAGTATCTGACTGTTTCATTGTTAAAATGGTCTTAAACTCACTTAACTCACTCATAGGAATAAGCGGATCATCTTTATCAGAACCAACCATTAAAATATCAAGTAAGCCAGATGATTTGAGTGCATCATATCCATTAATAAAGCCTTTATCATCCTCGTCAATCTCAAGATCGGTATATAATTCAATCACGGCACGACAAAACTGCACATATTGAGCAACAGAATTTACTCTAATCTTATCTGTTTTACGATACTTTGTTACTCCGTTATCATCATAAGCTTCCTGTTCAAATGTTGTCTTATCTACAATCAACTGTGCGTAAACTTCTTTCTTAATGAATGATACATAAGGGGTGATTTTGATTTTACTTAATAACTGTTCCCTTAATGTGTTATTTGCCATGTTGTTATACTTTTCTACAAACTCTAAAAGTTTCATATTCCTTTTTCTCCTTTAATCATTTATTGGCGAGAATTTTTCACATTCTCCATTATGTATTTCTTTTTGAATTCGACCTTCTATAGCTTTCTTTAGAAGACTACAATTTCGTTTGTATCTTTTACATCCGATGCAGTGAGATTTAAATTCATCAAACTGTGAAGCATTGTCAAAAACTCCAATGTAGTCAACAGGTCGTATTGTAATTTCTATTCGTGGATTTTCTGAATCATAATAAATCCCTTGTACACGTTCACATAACTGAGTGTCATCAATCCACACTGATTCGCTGTCTGTAATCGCATCGGCAAGACACTTGAAACTATTATTGGCATCTTTGTCTACTCTGTCAAAATAGAAGATACAATCCATATAATAGTGCTGTGATTTGTCATCCGATTTAATCCAGTTTTGTTTTTTTGCTTCTGTCTTTACATATTTTGCGAATTCTTTCTGATATTTAATTGCTTCTGGTTTTTTATATCCTACCGCCATTGGCTTCCCATTTTTTAAAATAGCTCTCCAACCTAAATAGTGGTTGACTGAAGGTGCGATAGGAGATGTTAATTTTAATTCTTGTATATCATTTTCTCCTTTACATAACAAAAGAGCGAATCCAAATGAATCCGCTCTTTCATAATTCTTATATTCAATTGTCATTTGTACTTGGTTAATTATTAATAATCATAGGATAAAGTTCCCACTTGGCGTTGGGATATTTTTCAATGTATTCACAAACAATTTTGTGTACTTCTTCCATATCACCTGCATTCTTGTCAATATGAATTACTTTCCCACCAGTTACTTCAACTTCTTCACATATCAAATTAAAATATGTTCTCATAAGTAATCCCTCCTATCGCTTAATACAAAATAGTTCATATAGATCTACTTGTAACACATGTGATAGAGAAACTGCGTTGGACAAAAGAATATCAGAAGTATATTCATTTTCCAAATTGGAAATAGCAGTAGTAGACATACCACTTCGTTCTGCTAATTCCGCAATAGACATATTATGTTTATATCTGTATTCTCCAACTTTGTTCTTCATGTATTTAGTATGTATAGAACTATTTTTATTATGCATATAATATAAAAGAAACTTATAAGTTGAATTGATAATTTATTTGATATGCTAGAATTGTTGACACTAAAAATTATCATTCCTTAAATACTCTTGGTATTTTTCAGAAATGAATTTCATACTTTCTTCTGCTTGACCATTCTCCATATTATGATCGCTTAAAAGCTTTTCATAATTCTTGTATGTTTTGAATACATTATTAAAAGCTTCCTTATTCTGTTTCTGACCATTAGAGATGGAAGAACAAAAATCTAAAATATATTTTCGCTTTCTTTCTAGGTTATTATCTAATAACTCAGATTCAATATTCTCTATACCTTTGGACATTTTAGTAATTTCTTTGTATTGCCAATTATCATGTTTTTCCAATATGGCTATTCTTTTGTCAATGGTTTCTTTATCTTCTTCTGCACCAGTTTTAATGCGGAATCTATTTTTAAAATACGATATAATTTCAATAATTTCTTTCGCCCCAAACAAAATTGCAAAAAATCCTAAAATTACCAACACATAATTAATTTGCGCTAAATTTTCTATTGCTTCCATACATACAAATTCCTCCAATCTTTATAATAACTGAATGAATTCAGATGCAGTAACCTTTAATCCATCATCTCCGAATTTTTTCTTTGAAGCAGTGACAAGACCATTTCCATATGTACCTGGATATTCAACTCCATTTGGATCAAAACCATTAAGATATAATAATATCTCAAGCGCAGTAACCATATTCTGTGTTTCTCCTTTTTTAACATAATGAGAGCCAAGTGCTTTCCTAGTTGCAGAACCAAGTTTACCATCTTCAACAAGACCTGCTTTATAATCTAAGTTGATGGCGTGTTGCAATACTCTTACTTTCATCATATTTGTTTCTCCACCAACTAAACCATCGGTAACAATTTTTACACCTGTGAATTTAATAGCTTCACGTTGACCACGTTTTACTAATTTATTTCCAGATGTGACACTCTGGATAGTTGTGATAATTGTATTCTGAGATGTTTTAGAACCATCTGTATATGCAACAATTACATGTTTGCCAGGTGCAACAATAATATCACCACATTCGATATACTCTGATTTACCAAGATATTTTGATGCTTTTAATTCTTTAAATAATCCACTTCCTACTAAAGCACCACCAATGTTGCCAGAATATACAGCAGAAGAAATGACAGGTTTTCCATATGCAACATTTACAGCACATGCTGCTAATTCGGAACAATCAATTTCCACAGGTGTCTTTACATTTGCTACAATCCAATTAACGTTTTTTAATGCGTTATACGATGTAGTCCTGTGTTCCTGACAATAACCAAAATTGTTATTTAATGCAATAGCTTTGGCAGCCGCACCAATCTTAACTGCGTATTTTCTATCGGCACATCTATAAACTCTTGTCTGACCAAAATTATAAATATTTCCACATTTGACTTCTTTGCCAGTCTGATCACCGGCTTTACCTCCGGTTGTTTTACCATATTCGTTTGCAGAAGCCCATGCACATAATACAGCCATAACAAACTCCTCCTTTCAAAATTATTCCTTTGGATTTTTATAAGTAAGAGCAGTAGTAGAATCTCCAATACCTCTAGTCGTAGGATCAGTAATTGCATTAAATAAAGATACTAACGCCATTACAACGACATATGGATTACTTACTGCCTGTACAAACGTTTCCCACACCTTTGACCAAGTTGTTAAGTCGGATGCCTGTAATCCGAAATATGTAAGAATTGGAACTACAACAGAAATAATAACCTGTGCAATAAATAAAATATTCTCTTTGTTAAAACGAACTTTCCAGTTGATTTTGTTCATAAATTTTCCTTTCCATAGGAGAGTAGTAGCGACCTGACTATTGATTACGTAATCGTTCACTCACAGGTATGACATCTACTTTTATGCTCATTGTCTTGAGTAACCTATTTATTCATAATTTTTCCATTTCATATATACTTCTTTAGTATCATTTTTAAGAAAAATCATTACAATAATTTTTCTATCATTTTTAGGACTATAACTTGGATATAAATCAATAGGATATATACCAGAATCAATATAGAATGTTTGCTGATCTCTGTTATATATACGGATAATTTCTTTTTCGTTATAACTCCTTGGTTTTAAATTGCTTTCTATAGTCATTCCTTCTATTCCTCATATAACGTAAAAAATAGGGAACATAAAACCGTTGAATAGTAATTATGTTCCCTATTTATATTTTTCAAAATCACTATTCAACATTACCATCAGTCTTTTCCTCGACTTCCGCAACAATATCATTTTTAACAGATTCATTATCTGTTTTCTTTTCTTTCTTATTTATAGTTTTCTTTACCTGCGCCTTCATAATTGAAGCAATAGATTTCTGATAGCTCTCTCCAAAATTATCCTTTTTTGATAAATCAAGTTTGGACAGTTTCTCTTTTGCTTCAATATCAGTTATTCGTCCATCTTCATACGCAGAAGCAATTCTATCAATTTCGTGACAATTATCACTACACCAACAAAAGTACCATGTTGGTTTACTTTTGTCTTCTGGATTACATACTGGGCAAAAACTGTATTTTTTTCGGCATAACATACAGGTTCTCAAATCTTTATTAGCCATTAATCCTCCTTATAAGAAGGGCAGTGATTAAACTGCCCAAGCAATCTTATTTAGATATCTTCCTCTTCTTCATCAATGTAGTAAATAGAGAAAAGTTCAGAATCTGTAGAACATGCGTTAAGCATCATAGCTCCTTTGTAATCCATTGTCTGAGAATCACCGCCCTGAAGTGCAAGAGTAAACTCTGGACTTGGCATAAATGATGGAATGTGAATGATTGCAGCTCTAAGAGTTTCTGTATCACATTTATCAACAACTAATGCCTTGAAAAATAACTCATGCGCTTTCGGGAATTTCTTACCAGAGTTGGTAATCTTAGCACCGCTATGAATTGTCTTCTTGTATTTAACGATGTACTGTGTCTCTCCATCTGCTGTTGGTGGAGTTAATACATCGCTCGCAGGTGTATTGTCAGGTTCACCAGATGCATCTGTATGTACAATAGCAAATTCTGTTGCAGTAGCAGAAGTACCTTTTGTATATAATTCTTTACCCATAGAACCTTTTGGGGATAGAGAGTTTACAACAACAGAACCATCTACATAACCAGTAATATCAAGTGTTTCACCTGCCTTTACAAGCTGAATCATCGGCATAACAATACCTTTGTCTTCTGTTGCAATCTCTGCATCTGTGGCTGAGATAGCTTCGACAACTGCAAGATTAAGAAATGCATTAGTTGCAGTTACCTCGCCTTTTTTACCCGTATATTTTCTATATACAAGGTTTCCATCCTTATCATTGATATCAGTAGAATCTGCTGTAATATCAATATTGGCTTCTGTAAGCTGAGTTAAAGCATACAGAGGTGTACCATTTGCTTTTGCACCGTAACCAAACTGAAGTCTATCAACGATTACGTCACCTAATTTAAATGCCATATTAATTTTCCTCCTTTGAAATTTGTTATTTTTATGCAATAAAAAATGAGCGATTATAAATCACTCATAAAATTAATTAAGTCATTTGGGATATCTTTTGCACTAACCATGCCGCCATAAATACCATGCATAGCTGCAACGCCCTGTTCATATTTCTGTATTCTTTGTACAGAGTCCATGAACTGACATATATTAACTTGTTTTAAATCATCTAACTTGTATTTAAAGCCAGGATGATTTATGCAAGCAGACACAAGAGGTAAGAGAGTGGAAGATCCTTTCTTGTCTTCGATCTGTTGTGCCTTCATTCTATCTTCTTGTAACATCCAATGCTTTGTGGTTTTACCTTTTGCCTTTTCTGTTTTCGGATGAACATTCATCATTGTACGAATATATTCCGCAATCTCTAAATATTCATCATCATAAATAAGGATGTTCTTATCTTCGTTAAATAGTGCCAAGTGGTCATATTCTGTATCTTGTTTATTTTTCTTTGCGGGAGTCAACACAAATCCATCAAAATTAAAATCTTTAAAAATTAAATTTAGTGGTTCTTTATCTTGTACAAGTTGATACATTATATAAAATACTTCAATGTCTTTGGTTTTGTTCCAATCCTTGTGAAAAGTATCATATAAGAAAACCCTAATTGATGTTGGGTTATTGAGAAAAGGTGATAAAGATTGATAAAATCTAGTTTCCCCAACTTCAAGAATATCTCCGATTGTTGGTACAGAAATTGTAATATTATTTATGGTATAATCTTCACCAAAATACATTCTTAATTTATCAAAATGATATTCTGATTTTTTATTATTAGATTTATTTTTCTCAGAATCTTGTTCTGCGGCATTTTGTAGATTGTCTAGCGTTTCTAATACATCCATTTAATCACCGCCTAACTCCATAATTGGTGATAGAAGTCTTACCATCAATTGTTTTGTGAATTCCATTAGTATCAACAACTTGGAATACAAGAGTACGAACGAGATAGTTATTATCTGTTGTGGATTCTTTAGAAGATATGAGATGAGTCTGCATACCAAATATATTAGACCAGTTGAATCGTTCTCTTATAATAGAAGCGATTAAATCATGGCGTGGAATACCTGTTAATTTATCATACCTGTCATTACCGTGAACAAATATTGTAAATGTAATATTTGTGTACTTTAATGTATCTTGATAACGAGGCATTTCGTCAAACGCTACTTGATAACATATATAGTGTTTTACTTCTGTCTGAGTGTCAGGAATAAATAAAAAAGGACGAATGTTTGAATTACTACCAAAGTACCGTTCCCATTCGCCTAATGGCTCATATTCACCTATTTCATTATTCCACTCCCAGTTTACATTGCCATCATCATCAAAAAGTTCCGTTTCTAAACTTTTTTCATTGAGGGCATATAATAAGTCTGGACGAGTTAATAAAGCTTTTTCAATTTTCTTCTTATATTGAATGTTTTCATCATCAGGAGCTGATTTATACTCTTTAATTTTATTTAATAGATCAATTTTTGTAGTTATCTTTTCCGTTATTTTCACCTCCTAATCTGCTAATCTGCTAATTCCAACGCAAGAGTTTCAGATTCAATTATTACACCATCTTTTTCAATAGTGCATTTAACAGACAATATTTTGCCAATAGTAGAAGAATCACTAGGAAACTTTACTTTCTTTTGGTTATACTCTGTACCAGCTCGCCATGTTACTTTATCAGTCCAATCTTCATCGTCAATAGAACAAGTCCATGTAAAGGTTGCATCAGTATATTCAGTTGTGATATCTTCATTAGAATCATTAAATAGATTTACCGTAAGATTTTTATAAGAGCCACCAACTTTGATTGTAGAAGTGGATGCTGAAATTCTTGCTGTGGTAGAAGATGGGGGAGTGTTTGGAGTAGATGGATCTGTTGGGGCAATTTCTGAATCGAAATAATTCGCATACATTTCACCTGTTTCAAGATTAACATAATCGGTATGCTCATTCCAAAATGCCGTATATATAGTAAGTTTTTGAATACCAAATGGCATTGAATTTTCAACCTTGGTCACTGTCCATACGGTAGGATGTTCTGTTAAAGCACTTACTACAACTCGCATATTTTTAGAATCTTCAGAAGTGTACCAAAACTTCTCTGTAATAGAGTTCATTGGCAACCATATCTTATCCTGATTATCTGTGTGTGTAAAATATCGGTCTGTGTAAGTTCCAATCGTGTAGGAGCTTTGCTGCCTTAAACAACACCACATACGTCTCTTTATACGCTTATCATTATTCTTTTCAATCCATGTAAGTTCATAATTTACTGGTAAAATGAGATACTTTGGGAACTGATTTGCAGGTTCATCACGACAGATAATCCACTTATGATAAATTCCTCTATCATCTGGAACGTCCACGAAAAGTCCTATCGGAAATGTCGCTCCATAGCGTTTCCTAAAATCAGTCTCATAATAATAAAGGTCATCACCTTCATTGAATCTTACAGGCTGACTTGGACGAAACATAAGATAGTATTCTACTTGATCTTTGTCCATTGACTGATAAGATTTGACAATAAACTTTGCGTCAATCTTTGTCTTATTGGTATTTTCATAAGTCATACCTTCAGCAAGAGAACGTGTAATTCCATGTTCATCTGTGAAGAAGTCATCATGAAAGTAGTCATAAATGTAACAAGTCTTGGAAGTGATACTGTTATCCCAAGTTTCTTCCATCAAAAAATCAGATTCTTCTTTATAAATCTGACCTAAAGTTTTCGCATTATTTGTTTTGGCGTTAGCGATTCGCCGTGCTGTCTGTAAGCTTGGCATCACCAACACCTCCTTCAAACATCTGCTTAATATAATTGTGGCTATCTAAAATAGCCCTACGAAATGTCATGTAATCAAACTCATCAGATGTAACTTCGTCATAAGCGGCTTGCAAAGTAGCCATTAATGTGACCATAATTCCATTATTATTAAATAGAGTTTTTGTTCCACTAAATTTAAACATGACATTCTGAAAAAATATAAGAAAAGCTTCATCATTCTCAAATATTTTTTCTTCTATTCGATTATCCTTATAAAGTAATAACTTATGGACATCGTTGTGCATCGCATGTGCAGCTTCTTTAATTTGTCTTTTAGTGAACGAACCATATATATATTTCATAGTTATTCACCTCGCACATATGAGTTATTAATATATCCATGACTTGCAAGTTTTCTACTAAATTCATGCTGTAGTGTATCCAATCTACTTTGCATATCTTTATATGGATTCTGCATGTTTTTTTCTTCTTTTGTTCCTAAAGCTCTAGCAGTAAATTTTGCAGAGTCAACCTGTGGTGTTAACCATTCTATTGTCATTCCAAGAGTGAACAATCCTATAACATATTCCTTATCTGCAAAATCGCTAACAGGATATTGCATCTCAAATTCAATCTGTTCCATTCCGTCATCCATATTAAATGAAGCGAATTTCCTAATAACTCGTTCATCACCTGCAACCATGTGTAAGCGTTCAGTCCATGTTTCATTAAGATCGTTTTCGTCAAGAGAAAGTTCTTTCATATCTGAAATACGTC
>ERZ773116.645-NODE-645-length-37050-cov-5.033248_pt1 | contig 37050 bp, 52 predicted proteins | sample MGYA00580563_ERZ773116 | MGnify/ENA primary metagenome ERZ773116 (study PRJEB29015, sample SAMEA2737864) | human gut metagenome | biome: human gut; feature: human-associated habitat; material: faeces | place: China | collected 2012 ... | reverse complement strand
CCTTTTATCAAACTAATCTAATTCGACCAGTTTGTTTAATTTAACTAAAAATAAATTAAATTTTAGCTTAAATCTGCCAATAATCTACCGATTACCTTCCAATTAAAGCCTTTAATAGTGCGGTTTATAAACTCTAACTTTACAATTAACTTCCAATTACCTTCCAATTACTTTCTTATCATCTAACTGCATTGAATAGGTTCATTTTTTTGCCTTTATTTCTGTAAATTGTGCTAATGTTACTTTTAGTTTTTCTGGAATAGGTAATCCACAGTTGGCGGAATTCTCTAATATAGATAATGCTTCTCTACCAATAAAAAAGAGCAATACAACGTCTTTCGCCATTGTTTGCCCTATCAAATCTATTCTGTATGTTGTTGCTATAACTAATAAAATAACAACTTTTTTTAATGCACCAGTCCCACATTTACTACTATCTAGCTTCATATTCGGATTTATATATGCAGCACTTATACCAGTTATATAATCTATCACCATTAAAATTAAAAGTGTTTCAAAACTATCAGACCATGGTCCAAATAAATGCTGCAATAAAACTCCCACAAAGGCAACACCTCCTCCAACATACGTTTCTAATTTAGTAGGAATTAACGAACTAACAAAATTTATAATTTGCTCATACATAAGCTTCTCCTTTAAACTCCTAATAAAAGGAGTGATTTATTTGAATAATAAAAGATTAAAATTACCTAATGGTTTTGGTAGTATTACCAAAAAAAGTGGTCGACGTAGACGTCCCTATGAAATAAGAAAATTCATTGATGGACGTCAAAAAGTTATAGGTTATGAAACAACCTATGAAAGTGCGTTAGCTTTTTTATGTGAATATAATAAAAATCCCTTACTTTTTTCTCCATCTGAAATTACTTTTGATGAACTATTCTGCTTGGTAAAAGCTTATTTATATCCACGTATTAAAGAACGTACACAATCTAGCTATAATTGTGCATATAAACATCTAAATCGTTTATATGATAAACAGTTTGCTAAAATTCGTATTGGTGATTTACAATCTGCAATACGTGATATACATGATAATGGTGCTGGATATAGTACACAAAAGAAAGCTAGACAAGTTCTACATCACATGTATACCTACGCAGTGAAGTATGAGATAATTCCACCAGAAAAAGATATTAGTCGATATGTTGATATAGACAAAGATAAAAAAATTTATAAGAAAACAATCTTTAATACTAGACAAATTTATAAACTTTTTAGAGCTTCCGATAACAGATATGCAAAAATGATACTAATGCACATGATGTTAGGTACTCGTCCTAGTGAATTTTTAGCAATAGAAAAAACTGATGTAAAGCTTAGACAACGTTACCTAATAATAAGAGAAAGTAAGACAGAGGCTGGTAGAAATAGAATTATTCCATTGCATAAACAAACGTTACCTTTTTGGATAGAATTTTTAGCAGAAAACAATAAATATATTGCTACAGATAATAACGGCATACATCTCAATTATAGCCGTTTTCGTACTCGCTTCGATAAAACCCTTATAGAGTTAAAAATAAAGCGCCATACACCACATGAATGCAGACACACACTTGCGAGCTTATTAAATAACGCAGACGCTAATCCAACCGCAATAAAAAGAATACTGGGACACGCCAGCAGTAATATAACAGAAAAACACTATACACATAAGGACCTGCACCAACTAAAAAAAGCAATGGATTTAATAGTGTTTAAATATTAAAATTTGGCACTAATACGGCGTTAATGTTAATCTATATAAATTGCTATATTCCTTTATTTTCTAAGGTGGAACATGGCACAAATACGGTAATATAATTTTTGACATAATAAAAGCACCCTCTAAGCCTTATTATTATTAGCTTCTTGGGTGCTTTTTGCTTTTTCTGCTAACACTTTCTTTTCTGTTTCTATAAGTTCTTTTCGTTTGTAATCTGGACACTTTGAATTAGTGCAAAAGCCTTCTGTATCAAATTTTCTTCCGCAAAATGTACAAAATTTAAGCATTTGTCAATTCCTCCAATTTTTTTGCATATTCATCTAATATATTTTGTCTTTCCTGTTGCAATTCACGAACATATTCATCATCATTGTTATTTTTGGCAATCTGTATTGCCTCATCAATTGCTTTAACCTTAGCTTCATATTCTGCTTTAAGAGCATTTGCTTGCTCCTCTAATGTAATAACTCTAGCAGGTGCAGAAATAGGTTTTCCAGTAATACTATCCCTTATATATCCTGTATCATTATCACCATCGCCACAATTACCAGTATAGTAATTCCAATCTTCATCAGATACTTCAATATATCCTTCATTTTTCAATTTTTCTACACCTCCCCAATCATCAGCTAAAACCAAAGGAACAGCAAATATTTTTTTACCTTCTTCATCAAATTTCATTAAATACATAAAAAATCAACCTTTCTTTAATAATTTAAGTTCAATGTACAATGGGGAGAATGGAACAACGGAAAAAATTATTTTCCTGTAACACTTACTTCTTTTTACAAAATCGCTGTATGTGGAAGTTATAGTTTCGATGATAATGATAATACTATAAACAATGTCAGCAATTTAAATTATTTTAACGCTCAAAAACGGTACTCATGTATTACTCATTACATTGCTATAGGCAAGTAACAATGGGGATATAGAAGTGATACAGGTTATGGTGGTAGAACTGTTACTTTTCCTATTGCATTTATAAAACAATGTTTTAACGGTCATGTTACTACTAAAAGAAGTGGGGATAGTTCTAACGGAAATAACTATGTTGATAAATTAACTACTACCAATATGTGGACTGTTTGTGATGGTGGTGGTGGTTATTGGTTTGCAATAGGTGTTTAAACCCCAATAGCAATATAACATAAAGAAACATCGTATAAGTAAGAAAAACTATTTAGCTCTTTTGAATTTAAGTGATATCCACAATTTGCACTATCATCACTATTTATACCTACCGCTAAAATACTAGAAAAGCTTTTAAAGTCTATAGGTAAATGAATTACTTTTCTCCACTGTCCGCTATCATTAGCAAATCCCCATTGTAGAATTAGACCATTACTATATTTAACCCACCCATTTTGTGTTAAACTGCCTCCAACAATGCCACCGAGTGTACCGTCGGTTTTGAATTGATTAATGAGGTTTCGGACAAATTCAGTTGTAGCTATTTTTGTACTATTATCAGAAGTTCCTTGTGTAGGAGCTGTAGGACTTCCTGTTAATGCAGGACTTGCTTTTGGTGCTAACGTAGATAAATCAATATTACAAGCTGTTGCTGTTCCAGCATTAAGATATATAGGTTTACTAGCACTTCCTACTGTAGAAGTTCCTAATTTACTAGCAGTTGTAGCATTTGCTACAGAGCTTACAGTTTTCCACGTTCCATCTCCAGCTAAAAAATGGCTTGCGTTGCCATCTCTCTTTGGAGCTAAACCGTTTGCAGTAGTGGATACAACTGCTGTACTTGCTTTGCCATTCCATGTAGTTTTTTCTGTATCTGTTACAAATCTGTGTGTCGCGTCTTGAGTAATCATGGTGGCAGGGTGATTTGCTGGGTGTACATAGTTGTTTGCACCTGTTGCAATACCATCTAATTTTTTCTTTAGTTCTGGGGTCATGTAACCTTTCAAACTATCTGTAACTACTCGCCAGTCCTGTTCATTTACCACGTTTTGCAGGGTATCATGCCACTGCTTAAGCAGTTTTTCATTGGATAGGAGCGCACTAAGGATTAAGTTCATGCCGGTGTACAACACTTTATCTTTTGCGATAATCTGTGGAATTTCTAAAAACCAGTCATGACCGTTTTCTAATGCTCCAGGGCGTTTATAACCGTCTATTTCTGTCGGGAACTCAAGCCCGAACTCTGTTTTTAATTCTTCAGCGTTCAAATTATCACCTCATTTAAAATTCTACTGTCCAGCGGAATACTGCGCCGCTTTCCGCGTCTATACCTTTGCTTGTCAGAAGCCTCATCTTTGCGGCGGTATGGTCTTCTTCGTCAATCAAGGCAACCTCATTAATAGCTCCCGTATAATCTCCAGCTTCGATTTCAGCTTCAAATTGTACGCTTGTTTCTACAGGATAGGTTACAGAAGTAATATCTTTGGTCAAAACAACGTTATTCAAGTTACCGTTATCAGAAGGTGGCGCCGGATTGCCCTGGTCATCCGTTTCACCGGCAATGCCAAATGCCATTTTTGCTATTTTTGCAATAGCACCTGTCGTCCCGATTGCCTGTGCAAATGCCGCTCTGTAATCGGTTGTAGTTTTTTTATTGGATTGTAAAAAAGTATCCTGATTAAATTCTGCCAGCGGCACTGCTTCGCCGTTTACTGCCAGTGTCTGTTTCGGATTAATGTTCTGTGTATTACTCATAGTCTTTCAAACGTTCCTTTCTTCATAACTCCGTTTTTATCTGTGCTGTAACAGGTGCATAGGTTTTCCATATGCGTGTTTTGCATGGTGTAGCTGCCCTCCCATGCGTGGCTGCCGTCCCAACAAAAAGAGCCGTCCCATAGGTTTTTTGCGTTCCCTGTGGTTCGGCTCTGCATAGCATTAATTTTACCTGTATTTAATGCCCTGTGTTCAATGTTTTGTTTTAAGTCTATATCTACATAATAAATACTGCCTGCTTTATGGCTTGTTAAAAGTCTGTGCTTAGATGTTATTTTATACGTTATATCTGCGCTTTGTCCTGTCTTAAAGGTCTGTGCAGAATTAACTTTAGTTAAAATATCTATAACATGGGACTGCCTTTCTTTGTATTTTGCATTCGGTTTTAAGCCACTCCAGTCGATACTGCCGTCCCAGCACCAGACACCGTCCCAATAAGTTTTTTCTGCCGTGCCCAAATTCCAGAAATTATGGTTGGCGTTTACATATTGGGTAATGTTTGCTTTATGGCTTGTTAAAATTTTACTCAATATATAAAAAACAATTTTAAATCCTAAATGTGCCGGTTTATATAGTTCTATAGCCGCTCTTAAATCCCCTAAAGATATAAGCCCGTCTATATTAAAAAACACTTCAAACCAGTATTCCGAATTGTGTTCTATTATCTGCGCTGATTTATCCGAAATAAATTTATTTGCTAAATCGGTCATGAATTTAATTGTAGATGCATCATGCGCATTTAATAAAATTTTTATGCGTGTACGGCGCGTCTGATAATCGTCATTTGATTTCGGAATAATATTTAAAAATTCCTCGAAATAATCAAGTCCCCATGTTGCCGTATCTATAAATAACTGGTCCAATAAATCATTTAATATTAAGCGTATGTTTTCATGTTCTCGGCTTTCTGCTGTGTTTACAGTATAAAATTTGTAATCTTTTTGTAGTTTATACGGCAAATATCGCAATATATCTATTTTACTTTTCCGAAGCCAGATATCATCACTCAATCAAATTCACCTGCCCTACAGTCGGAAGCTGTTCATCGGTAAGCGCAATATTTTCTGTCTGATTATTCAGCGTCAAATCGCTATAATCTTGTACGCCTGTCGCTGTTTTTTCCAATATAACTTTGCCGACCTGTGCATAAGATACGTATTCACTTTTAAATGCAGTTGTTTTAAAAAAATCATTTACAGCATTTTTAATGCCATCGATATTGCCGCTACCTTTCGTTACTTTTAAACTTATATCTATATTCAGCGGTTTCGGGCTGACCACAGTTACGGTCGCACCTATCGGTCTTTGCTCATCAATGTAGTTTTGTACTTTTGCAATCAAATCTTCGCTTGCTATTTCATTTTCAGCATCCGTTATTATTACTTTTACGGTGCCGTTACCGTTCCAAAGCGGCAAGACTTTAACTCCGCCTACGCCGTCAACATTTGTTGCCCATATAATGTAATGGTTTTTATTTCCACTTGTTGCCGGTTGTCTAACTTTAAATAACAGACGTTCCAAAAGTTCGGCATCTGTTTCCTCATCGAAGCCATCATAAGCCGGTTTGTTATTCGTAACGGCGGATACTCCGTAAATACTCACGGGGATTTTCGTTATTGTTTCGGCATCTACATTGCACGAGGTGCCAATATCCTGAGACTGTGCCTTTACGTCAACTTTGCCGTCTTGTCCGATTTGTCCTGTTTCTATAGTCAGAAAGTTTTTCCCGTCATTGGTGCCGAACAAAGAGCCTTCCTGTACAACAGTTCCCGCCTGCCCCGTTACGGTTAAAATAACACTGGAATTTGTCGCTTTTTGCCGGATAATGCCATGTTCTTCCGCCTTTTTTGTTAGCCAGTCACCCCAGCTTGTCTGCGGAAATGATGCTTCAATTATCAGTGCCATTTCAGCATATGCTTTTTCAAATTCTTTGGCATTAGCAGACAGCGTATCCCATGCAAAACCGCCTTCGACAAGATTTACTTTGTCGCCTGCTGTTTCGGTGTAATACTGTTTCAGCCTTTCCAGTATATTTTTTCTTGTTTCCATTTCAAACATACATAAATCACACCTCGATTTTTTGCGTTGATTTGCCGTATACCGTGGTAAGCTCCAGATTTAAAGTTATCTTTTTGTTCATTTGCTCAACAGATATATTATTTACTGCCAAAATATACGGATTTACAAGCAATGTTTCCTTCACCGCATTATACAATTCATTCGCATTTATTTCATTGTTCGGCACTTTACCGATAAATTTTCCCAAATCCAGCCCGTAATCATCGTAATATGCCCCGTATCGGAAACGTTCTGTCTGCAATACCTTATATACCCATACTTTTATTGCTTCATTTCGTGTAACTATCTTCATGGAACCGTCATCATTGTAAATAAAATTGTTTTTGTTAAAGTCCCATGCGTATTCCTTAAATTCATTTTGTGTGTTGTACTGCTCGGTATTTACGGTATTTCCCGTCATAAAAGGATTTGCCATATCAATTACCGTCCAATCTTTTACCTTTGCTTAATATCCAAAACTGTTTCACTGTTTTATTATCATCTCCCATAATCGGTATCATTAAAACTTTATCGCCAATTTGCCATGTATCAGTATAAATAATAGAAGCTGTATAATCGTTATCGATATCGTGGTTATGACTTTCATAAGCAGCATCACCGCCACCACCACCACGATTTTGGGTAGCAGAAATTATATGTCCTCGTATCTGCCTTGTATGCCCCTGCAACCAGTAATCATCTATATAAAACCACTTTTTATCAAGTAGCATACCATTCCATTGCACTTTTATTTCTGGTGGTGGACTTACAATAGTGCCAATTTGTACAGTGGATTGTAGTCCCGCCTTACCACCAACATTACGAAAAAGCATTAACATTGCTTTATACGGATCTTCCGTTTTTTTCATTTAATCATCCTTTGCTTGCTTTTATAATTTTTGTTGGTGTCATGTTTAGGCTATTGTAATCTCTACCATGTAACACAACGTTTTTACTGCTACTATTGCCGTAATATCCGCCATTACCATCGTAGATTACTACATGGTCATTGTTGCCGTAAACAATAACATCGCCTTTTTCTAAATTACCTATAGAAAAATATTCCAAAAGCCCGGCACTCTCCGCATTTGCCACCATAGAAGGTACACCAACAACACCATTATTACACTGCTCTGCTAAAAATGGGCTGTAATAACTGCCCATCTTGCCGACGGCTTCCGCACATCCGTTTCTGCCGTTATTCATCGTTGTACCACCCCAAGCGTCAAACCCCGTGGCCAGTCCTCTGTCCACTTTAAGGTTTCCGCTACCGCCGCCAGTGCTCTTTTTGCGCTTACTGCTCTTAAATACCGGCATTGCAATATCCTGTTGTTCAATTTCCGGCACTTCCGGCGTATCCAGCAGATATTCCAGCGTCAAATCCATTGTATGCAGATTACCGCTAAAATTATGTGTATCACTCTTGATAAAAAATTTTCCTTTAAGCTGTTCTTCCTGAACTTCAATCGTATATCCGGTAATACACTGGATATTGCCGATTGCTCTAATCGAACTTTCGTCCTGCAACCGTTTAAGTCTTGCCTTTGCCATTTTCACATTATCGACCGTTTCGCCCTCTTTCGGCGGTTGCATTCTGTAAATATCCTGTATCATGCCGTAATGTGTAACGTCATCGTTATTCGTAAAAACTTGGCAGATATTGCCGTTATCATCAACCGATTTTATTCGATTTACCATGCTTTCAATACTTTCGGAGTGTTCCGAGTTATCAATATCAGTTAAATCTGTAGCTATATAATCTTCTATCAATTCGCCTTTTTTTATAACTGTTACATCACCGTTTAAACAAATTACCGTATAATCTTCGCCATTCGGATTATTTGTTGTATCAGCTTTGGTATACTCAAACAACATACAGAAAACTTCTGTACAGCTTTTGCCGTCTGCGATGAAACTGACCACGGTATTAATCTGCGGCATATCCACCGCCGTACTTATGCCGATTTCGGCGCATACCTGTTTTATGGCATCCGTTACTGTTATACCGTCAAACAGCATTTGTACTTTCGATTTTGCCAGATAAACCATATCATCATAGGCGGTGAAAGAAAATGTAAAGGTATTGGAATTTCTTTTTCGGTAAAATATCCTGCCTTCAAAAATTTCAATCGGTTCTGATTCGTCCGTTTCGGCATAAGACAGATAGACAAAACCGCCCACTTTTAAATTTAAGGCAGTAAATGCGCTGTCTTTATTCACGGTATTATAAACAATTTCAAACTCAAGTTTCCGCGCCGCCTGCTCACTGTCGCCGCTCCATGTCCATTTTGTTACAAAGTTTGTTATATCAAAATCGCTCAATGGCTCAGTATGCGGCTCGTTATTGTTTTTCTTTTCCTGTAATTCCTGCTGTTCTTTCTGTGTAAGCGGCGGGTCCGTATATTTACATATAAGCATACTATCACCCTAGAAATTTATAATCGTATCATCGGCAATTTTTACAGACTGTTTTGTCGCGTGGAGTACAGTGCCGACATTCAGATTTTTTGTTTTCGCCAGTGTTTTAAATACGGATAACTGCTTTGCGTCCTGCTCCTCAATCGGGAAAAACTGTCCCACACTCTGCGCCGCCACGTCCATTAAATCCATACCCGGATACCAGTTAATAACCTTTTCTTTTTGTTCTTCCGCCGTCCTGCTGACAAGCCCTGTCGTATTGTTTAATTTATTCGAATTCGGCAGTATATAACGGTACTCACGTAAAGATATAGAAAAATACACGTCGCTACTGCCGTCTTTTTCACTGTAATCAAAATTATCAATGCTTACGTTAAGATTTATATTCGTGCCGGATATTGCCAGTTTACACGGCTGTCCTTTTTGTGCAAAAGAGTTTATTTTTTCGACATAACTATATGGACTATCAGGTGTAGTATTTACAATATCATCATAAGCCTGTGCTGGAAAAAAACTAGAAAATTTAATTGTAGTTAATCCACGTTTTCCTAGCATATTTATATCACCTAAAGAATTTACATTTATAGTGCTATTATTGTAAGCATTACTTATTTCAAAAGAAGGTGGCGATACGGGAAAAGTTACACTTTCACCAGCACAGCTTAAAACCAACTTACAACCTGTATTTAAGCCAGAGCCTGAACTTATAAGGCTATCTACCGCCTGATTTAAAAACGACAAAATTGAAGCCATTACACCGCCCCCTCATTCATATTAATGCTACGTTTTTGCATTTGATAATAAATTCTCTGCATTAATTTATCTGCTAATTCGTCCATATCAGCATCAGATTTCATATTTGCACCATAAATATTAATACTGAAATTAAAATTATTACTGTTATTTTGATTATCTTGTCGTCCCTGCGCATATGCTGTCTGAATAGATTTATCATGTGGTATTACACGTGTTCCACTTGGTAGGTCTACAATTTCTCCACCTTGTTCATTGATTATGGCAGGTCCTCCAGCGAAGTTTCCTGTTCCTCTTGCAAATTTAGGAATATTTAATCCTTCAAAAGTCTGACCACCAATACCTGGAATAAAATCTGGTACTGTAAATTGGATAGAATTTATACCATCAATTACACTGTTTATATTTGCCTTTATTCCACTAAGTACACTATCAACAATGCCTGTTATTGTTGAAAATATACTATCAAATACTTTAACAATTCCTTGCCATGCCATTTCCCAATTACCGGTAAATACACCTGTTAAAAATGTAATTATGCCATTTAATACTCCTAAAAATCCTGTAATAACAACAGTAGCTATATTAATTGCTGTAATAATACTATTAGTTATCACATTTGCAGCTATTACTAAAACCGTGATGAAAACACTTCCTAAAAATATTGCAAGCAACTGAAGTATAGGCATAAGCACACCACTAATAGAACTACCTAAGGATAAAATAATATTAATTAATTGATTTATGGCATTAAACGCTGGTTGTAGTGCCAATAAAACAGAATTAATACCGCCAGATATTACATCTTTAAGCCTACTAAAAGAAGCCATTAATACTACAATAGCAGGTTGAATTTGCGACCATGCTCCTAAAAATGCTGCTTTAATTTGATTCCATAATCCAATTAAAAACGGTCCTACAGTTTCCCAATTTTGATAAATAAGCAAGGCAATTCCCGCAATAGCCATCAAAGCAATTCCAAGAGGTGAAAAAATGAACGCACGTGATACTGTAACTACCGTTTTTATAGCATTAGAGATTTTGCCAAGTCCACTAGCTGTTGCAATAGCAACAGTTTCAAGTGTCATTGCCGATTTTACAGCAATCAATGTTGTTCTTAATGTTCTATAAGCATTAACTGTATTTAATACAGCAAATTGTAAAGCTTTATTTTGTATACTGCCACCCATTGCAGCTCTACCTATGTCGCCATAAAGTTTTACAATACCACCACCAATACTTATAACTTTACCTGTTGCCAGCATAAAACCAGTAAATGCTACTGTCCACATTAAAATATTACCGATTAGTAATTTAGTTTCAGGTGATAACGTATTTATCAAGTCTGCTAAATTTCCTATATTATCAGTTACCATCTTTATTTGCGGTGTTAATACACTACCAAAATTAATAGCAAGACTTTCAAGACTCCCTAGCATACCATCAATACTATTTTTAAGTGTACCTTTCATTACTTCAAATTGAGCCTGTGAAGAACCAGTTGCATTATCCATTGCATCTTGCATTGCTTGATATGCTTCTGGAGTTGTATCAATTAATGATAACAATTGAGAATAATAATCTTGACCTGCTATAGATTTCGCTAATGCAATTCTTTCAGTATTCGCTAATCCAGCCATTCCTTTTCTCATTTGCTCAATTATTGGTTGTAATCCAAGAAAATTACCTTTAGCATCTTTAACTGTAACTCCCAACTTATCAAGAGCTTCTGCTGCTGGTTTTGTTGGAGCTGATAAATTAGAAAAAGTAGCACTTAAAGCATTACCTATTTTACTAGCATCACTTCCCGTATTTTTTAAAATAGCTACAGCTGTAGATAATTGTTCAATTGATATTCCTAATGTATTTGCTGGCGTTCCTGCTTCTTGTAAAATAACACCAAAATCAGCAACTGAAGCACTTGATTTATTAGCTGCCATTTGTACAACATCTGCAACCCTCATGGCATTTTGTGCTATATCTCCCTGTTTTAGATTCCAGATATTAAGGGCATTACTAACAACATCGGAGGTTGTGGCTAGGTCCTCACCACTGGCTACTGCTGCTGTTATTACAGACGGCATAACACCAATAACCTGATTAGCATCGTAGCCTGCGGCCGCTAACCTATCCATGCCCTCTGCTGCTTGTGTAGCACTTATTGGAAAATCTGCACCAAATTGGCTTGCTTTTTGACGCATCATTTCCATTTCTTCTGCTGTTGCTCCAGCTTTTGCCGCTGCTCCAGTTATAATGCTATCAAAATCAATAAATGCACGACCTCCTGCTGCACCAATTGCTGTAATTCCAGCTGCAATTGGTAACATACTTTCACCGACACTACTAAATCCATCACCAATACGTTGAATATCTCTACCCATACGCTGATGAGCACGTGCTGTACGTTCCATTTCATTTTGAACACGTACAAGAGGGGAGGTCATCATATCTATTAACCTTAAAGTTACATCAATTTGTGTTGCCATTTTATCCCCTCATTTTTTTTATTTCTTCTTTTATATCTTCTTGTTCTTGCCTTATAAAAGCTTCAATAATGGTTCTTTCACCATTGCCCATATTAAAAAAATCTAATGGCTTCCAATGATGTTTTCTATAAAGCCAATACATCATATTTGTTTTGCCATCAGATTTTATTAGTTTTTTATTTCTTCAATATTTTGTTGTTTTTCTTCTTCACTGTAGCCAGATAATGCACTTATTTTATTTGCTATATCTGTAATTTCACCAGCTAAAAACAACTTTTCATACATATCAAATGGAGTAGTTGCATTAAACTTTTTAAGTAAATTAGTATCTGCCAAATTTGGTTCTTTTATTCCTTCATTTAATGTAAGCATCTGCATTTTATATAAATCTATATTTTTACTTTTTCCCTTTATATTAATAGCTGTTGTTTGAATTTCAGAATATCTTTTAGCTGGAATAGATTTTAAGGTAAGTACAAATTTTTCTCCCAAAACTTTACTTAATCTTTCAACTTCATATTCTTCTGTTTTTTCCGCCAATACTTCATCTACATCACTATTTAATAATACATCAACTAAACTCATTCTTCTTATCTCCTTTAAAAATAAAATAATTACAAATATATTAAGCGTTAGCAGTAACAGGCACTTCAAAGTCTGTAAAAGTAAAATCATAATCATCTTCTGTAAGTTTTTTAGCTTCCCAATCCATAAGTGTAAGTTTATCAAAGGTTGCGTCACGAATAATCACTTCTTCACGTCCAACTGCATCTGGATCATCAAGTTTTGCACGAATTGTAACAACTGTTTGACGCCCCTTACGAATATTATCTGCCATAAGATTAATAAAATAAGAAGACACATGATTCATTTTTACATTTCCAGTACCTTCACAGCCTACAACTTTATACTGTTTAAACATGGTTTTTACTTGATTAACTTCTTCTTTTATGAGTTTAATTTCTGCTTTAAACCCTGTTACTTCTGCCATGTATTTACCTTCAATCCAAATTTCGCCCTGCGTCCCGCTCATAACACGTTGAGCTTCAAATTTATCCATAAAAGTAAACTCCTTTCTTAAATATCAAATGGTAGTTCTATATCTTCCATAGCGTCAATTATCTTAATTTTGCCTTTTAAAAATACTTTTTTCTTTGTATCTAGCTGGTTAATTTCATCATCACTCATATCTGCAAGTTCATCTTTGGTATATAGACCGTTTTGCAGCTGATAATTTTTTATTGCTTCCGTATCTAGTTCTACCGTAGAATAATTAGCTTGTAAAAGACCTTCACCTTCAAGTTCTTTAAGATATCCAGTTATTGCAGTAATAAGTAAACATTTATTATCATAAGTATTTGCATATTTACCTATATAGCTATCCTGTGCTGTAGTTCTAATATCATCATAAATCATATCCATAATGTCTACGATTTTAATTGTTTGATAGCCTTCCTGTTTTCCTTGCGTTGTAGTAACAAGACTATTTACTGCACGACTCATTTTATATTTTGTGCCATCATACCAAATAAAAAATTCACCATTATTAACTTTTTCATCATTTTCATCAAGGTCATATTTATCACAATCAATTACTTCATTAAGTGGTGCATATGTTGCACTTATCGTAAGTGGAGTACCTGCAATAAGTCCAGCAATACGTGCAGTATATTCAGCTGGTGTATAAGTCTTTGTAGCTGTTTTTATATATTTATTACTGAAATTAATAACACCCTCATAATCTCCATCATAACCTGGCATTACTATTTTCATTTTTTTATATTTATTTTCTCGATAACTTTTTACCCATGTGAGTAATGTTTCAAGTTGATCTGCTTCTACTGTAGGAATAGATAAATAATCAAATCTTTCTGTAGCTATTTTTTTTAGACTATCCTGCCATTTATCAGTGCCTTCTTTACCTTTAGCTTGTAAATAGACTTTAATTCTATATGGTGTCGTTACATATCCCAATAAACATTTTGTAATATAATCTTTATTATTTTCACTAAGAATAGATGGTATATCGTCTGCTGTATATATTACAAAAGGATTTTCAATAGCTTCTGAAGCTGTTTCTATACCACAAACAGCTTCACCACAAATAGCACTGCCTACTATAGCATTTTTATTTGTAGTAAGTTCATCAATAATAGATTGTTCTTCTTCTAAAATTAAAGCTACAATACCACGTTTACTACGTTCAATTGCTGCAATGCCTGCTTCTTTAAAAGATACAATCACATTTGGCATTCCTAATTTTGCCATATTGCCCTCTCTCCTTCATTTATTTTTACTTTTAACTGCATTTCTTCCATTAAATCAGCTTGTTTCATTGGTCTTATAATTTGCTCCAAATAATCCATCTTTATTATCATTTGGATAATATCTTGTTCTTCCCCCACTCGGTCAATAGTAAATTCATTCACATGAATATATCTCTTTTTTAAAGGTATTCCTCTTTGAAAAAGCATTTGAAGTCTATCCATAACATCAGCATAATGTATTTCATTTTTATCAGTATCTTTCGGGAAATATGTCAATATAATAGACAATCTTTTCTTTGTTATATTTTTAGTCTGTGGGATATTTGTACATAAACATTTAATAAAAAAGCACGGTTTAGCGAAATCTTCTAAGATTTCATCACTATAAACCGTGCTTTTAAATTCTGCTTTCAGCATTATGCCTATTTGATTTAAGATATCTATCTGTTTTACTACATCAACCATCTAATTTATCTTTTACCCGCTTATATACACCTTTCCACATATATTCTTGTAAATCATCTTGCTGTTCATCTATAGTTTTTTGTAAAAAATGCTTTCCTTGTACAAAACCTTTTTCTTGTCCTTTCTTATCCACTATTTTATGACCACGATCAATAAGATGAAAATGTGGTGCTGTAGAATAAATATTGGCATGAATGTCCTTGCCATAGCCTTCAATTTTCTTTTTCCAACTTTTATTTAATTTTCCTTTATGGTCATTACCACTATCTGGGCTATTTTGTTTTAAGGCTTTTACCATTTTATTAGCACCACGATTTAAAACAATTTCAACATCATCTGGAAAATTCTTTTGCACCGTCTGCAATCTACCAATAAATTCTTCAAAACTAATTCCCATCATCAACCCCTACTTTCTTTATACTACACATTAATTCTAGTTTTATATGCGATTCATAAGGATCTATGACATTTTTTATTTCATATAAATTATTTCTATATTTAACTAACATAGAATTATCTATATTTTTTCGATAGCGTATAGTTATTTTACTCAAATCTTCGGTTTTTTCTTTGTATTGCTCATAATAAGCTCTACCTCTAAGAGGTTCAATTCTTGCCCATACTTTCAAAAATGGCATTAATTTTTTCTGCGTCAGATTATACTGCGTTTCAACATCTTCATATTTTAAAATTGTTACACGCTTATCTAATGTACCAATTTCTTCAATATTAATCATGACGTTTCACTTCCTAATGGTTTATAATGCTGTGCCAAAGAAATATGCGTAATTATAGCTTCTATAGAGTGTGGTAGATTGTTTATATTGGTTTTTGTAGAAAAAACGCTTCTATTTTCATACCAGTGCGCTACCAGCATTTTAACAGCCAGAACAAAAAGCTGGCTGTCATCACTATACTTTTTGCCGGTAGTCTGCTCTAAATAATCAATAGCAGCTTCGATTAAACCGCCTATAAGCGCATCATCTTCAGTCAAATCTTCATCAATGCGCAGATATTCCTTTGCTTGCTCAAGTGTAACAGCCATGCTTTTTCACTCCTTTTATTCTGTAGCAATTACCCCAGCACTACGTAATGCCGCTAAAATAGCATTTATTTTATCTTTTTCATCGCCACCTGCTGCATCAGCAATAGCTGCCTGTTTTGTTAATCCACTATCACCTGTGTCGCCTTTATCACCTTTTGCACCTTTTAAATTTTTAAAAGCAAATGCAAATGTACGTGCCTGTTCTGTTCCACCAATAGTAACAGTTACTTCTGGTGTACCTGTATTGGCATCAATTGTTGCTGTTGCTTCTGTAATAGTTGCCGCTACACCATCATCGCCTTTCTCACCTGGTGTACCATCTGCTGGTTTATTAATATAAGTTAACTTTCCATCAGTACCCAAAGATAAAATTTGTCCTTGAGTACCCTCTGTTTCTGGCTTATCTAATTTAATTTCAATTGCATTTTCATGTGTTTCAAGTGCAGTTTCAATTTTATTCATATTTTCAGCATTTACTGGAGTTTCTTTATCTACCCAATTAGTTTTTTTATACATAATTATTTACCTCACTTTTATTTAACTTTCTTTTCCTACTATTGTTTGCCCCACTATTGCCTTACCTACTATTGCAGGTGTGGGGCTATTACTCTCCCGCTTTCACCAATTTAACAAGGCTATCATAGATAATAGGTTTACCATCGCACACCATAATCATTTTGCGGATAATGTCATCAGTGTCATTATCTTCATAAGTTTTAATACCAATCTGGAAATTAGTATTAAGCGTATAATCGGCAAAATTATAAAGAAACGCAAATACTTTACCAGCACCTAAACTTTCATTAAAGGTATCAATATAGTTTGTAAGTTTTACCGTTCTACCAAGTAAAATACGTTCAGGTTTTCCGCCAATACCATAATTTACACGTGCAATAGGTTGTCCGTTTTTATCTACCATTCCTGCAAACTGCATAAAGGTTTTTTTAGTCATAACCCAAACTGCACCATTTTCATATTCCATAGGAAGTTCCGCTTCAGCATTTACAAGCGTCTGATAATCAAGTGCAGATACCTCAAGTTTTGCGCCTTTGCTATCGTCTGTAAGAATACCTGTTGGTTGACCACTTCCTGTACCAGAAATAATCGCCATTTCCAGTGCTTTTGCCATTGCTTCTACGATATTCTTAACAAGAGTTGTTTCAAAGGCACTATATGCCATATTTTCTGTTTCTAAAGTAACAGCTACAGCACAACGCAATTTAAAGTGTCCAAAAGTAATTGTGCCACTAAGGGCTTTTTTCTGTTTATCAGAGCCAGCTCCTTCTGCTACCCATGTAGCCACAGGTTTTACACTCGCTGTTGGAATTACCATACCTGTTTTATAAGATGTACGTGTTACAAGTGGTAAAATCATGCCATAAGCTTCAATTTTTTCAATAATTTTATTGAGTGTAACTGGTGGTACTAATGCCCCAATATCTGTTGTAGCTGTTACTTCATCACTTCTAAATTCTTGAGGAATTTTTTCACCACGACAAACATAATTCATAAATGCGTGTCTATATTCTTCACTATCATAGATATTGGCTTTTACTGGTTTAGTTGTATTTGTTCTTGTTGTCATTGTACCCATACCATCAATAATTGTTTGACGTCTGCGAATTTCTTTTTCTTCTTCGTCAAGTTCTCTAACTTCTTTTTCAAGCTCATCAAAATTTAAATTTTTATTTTTCTCATCAGCCAACAAAGAGCGAATTTCTTCTTTTCTTTGTAAAATTTCTTTTAATCGTTTATTCATATTTTTTCTCCTTATATCTAAAAATCAGCATAAAAAAAGCACGTTTAAACGTGCATTATAAATAAGTCATTAATAATAATTTTTTTCGTCTTTGCTTTTCTTGTAAATCTTTTTCTAGGTCCACAAAATATTCTTTACTTCGTGCCTGTATAGATGTTCCGTCATATGCTGGAAAATCTACAACCGCCACATCATAAATTTTATCAAAAGCAGTTATTGTACGTGTATAAATCTTATTTTCTTTGTCAACTTCAGTTCGTTCGCTTTTTACAGTAAAAGCAAAACTCATCTTGTTTAAATCACCACGTTTAATAAGTTTATATACATCTGTACCATTATTAGTATCAATAATATCAGCACTAATTCTAAGACCTTTATCATCAGTATTCATGGTTAATGTATTATTACTTGCCCTAGCAAGTATCATCGCCACGTCACCATGATTATACTTAAATACAGTATCGCTCATATCAGCACCATTAAAAGCATTGCGGTCTATTACTTCCATATATTTCCAACCGCTCCACTCACTTTCCCATATTAATGCCCTTTGATTAAAAACTGCTGCATATCCTTCTACAAGTTGCCTATTTTCATCATCATTACTAGCTGGTTCTAGTAGTGCCATTCTCATTTCCATTTTCCCCATTATCTTCACCACCTTTCAATGAATTATCATTATTACCTGTTTGATATAAACTTTGGTCCTTAGCTTTTACAAAGTTTAAACTGATAAGACGTTCATCACCGCCTTCTATGCCAGCATAACCAAATATTGCTCTTATTTCGTTTATCGTCATGCCACCAGTAGGAATAAGCGTTTCACAAACTTTAATTTTAGAAGCTACAGACATAAAGTTTAATCTATTACTTTCTAAGATTATTTCGTTTCCACGTCCTCGCTCTCGTCTTGTAAAAATCTTATCTGTCATTTCTTGAGCCAGTTTAATTGCCACAGGTTCAAGTATTGATTCATAAAAAGCTATATACTCATCTTCTGTATATTTACCCATGATGATATTTTCATTAAGTCCGAAATGCTTATAAATATTATCTCGAACATAATTCATTTGCTGGCTGTTAAACGTAGTTACTTTAGTAGATAATTCATGAAATTCTACTTTATTATCCGTACTTGCCACACCAGAAGGATTATTTGTTGTATAGGTATTTACAAAATCATCATGAGCTTTTTTCATATCTTCAGGGCGCATCGTTGTAAGCCATCTTAAATATCCTCGTAATGCCGTAAAACTCTTCACAGCATTAACGATAGATGCTTTAGCAGCCTTTAATGTAGATAAATCCTCAATCATTATTCTAGAATTGTCATCACCAAAAATTTCATCACGATTAAAATGACGTCTTATATGAATAATACTACTGTATGGCACTACAGTTCGCTCACCGCCACCAAATGTAAAACGTGCATATAAATTATTCTCCCTATCCTCTAAGATTTCTAATAGTGGAAAATCTAAAGGATATAGCGCTTCTATTTTTTCAAGTGCCATATCCCATTTTATATAAATAAACGCATTATTATATGTGTAATATTGGGCAATAACCTTTTCAAGAAATTCACTCGCTGTCATTAGCTCATTCGGGTATGAACCGAGCAAATAATTAAGTCTATCATCAACCGTCTTAATGATTTTCCCGTTGTCTTTTATAACGTGTTTTGGGCGCATTTTACCAAAATGTCTTGCAATAGTATCTATACAGTCCCGCACTGTTGCATCGTCATATGCGTTACCACTAAAAGGAGTATAAGCATTTGTATATCCATTCAACAATTTCAGAGCTGTAACATCTTTATATTCTTTTTCTTTGCCAAAAACCTTATTGAATAAACTTCTAAACTGCAACTCTTCACCACCTTTTAAATAATATTCATATAATCATCTTTGTTTCTCTCATATACTACATATGCATCAAGTAGACTTGCAAAACCATCAATGCGTTGTCTTGGATTTTGTAATTTACATGGCTGGATATTTCCATTTTTATCCATGTCTACACTAACATTTGCCATGCACCATTTAAGCACAGGATTATTATTGTAATTTATAAGTTTAGCTTCTAAATCTGCCCCTAATGCTTTCATTGGACCAGATAAAGTCTTTTTACCTTGTATTACTGGCTCCATTGTTGGCTCACCAAAAGTATTTATCATATCTTGTACAAAATATTTTGCAGACCAACTATCATATCCACATTTAAATAAATATATATCTTTTTCATTCTGCATTTCTTCAAACCATTCAACAATAAGTCTATAGTCAATACTGTTTCCTGGACTCACTCTCACAAATCCACGTTTTAACCAAATATCATAAGGTACTTTGTCCTCATTTACTCGCTTTTCAAGTAATTCTTCTGGTATCCAATACATCTGCTCTACATAAAAACGCTTTTCATCTTCTAGCGTTTTAAAAAGCATAGTTGCACATGTTAAATCAGTTGTAGCAGATAAGTCTATGCCACCAATACCATAACGTGGTTTTAAAATTCCGATATCAAACGTTGCTTCATTATTTAGCTGCTCAAACGTCAAGAAAGCTTCTGTTGCAGTTTCTCGCACATTAAAATCCTTACACAACAAGTTTTTAACATAATGTGGATTAGCTTTGGCACGATTTACTTTATCTTCAAGCTGTTCTCGACTTTTAATCGTACCAAGTGCTGGATTTGCTTTTGCCCAGCAGGTCGGTTTTGTCCATTCACCACGCTTATCTAGTTCATAAATTACTGGCAGAATAGTTTCATCTTTATAGCCGTTTTCATCATCGTAACCGGCTATAATATTCGTCGCTTCCTCATATTTAAGGTCAAATATGCCCTCTCTTATCGTTCCTGCTGTAGATGTAATAATAGATAATGGCTGTTCACGTGCCGTCATACCGTCGATTACTACATCATAAAGATTTTTATCTTTGATAGCATGTAATTCATCAATTAAAGCACCATGGACATTAAGACCATCTAAACTATCGCTATCACTTGCCAGTGCCTTAAATGTTCCATCATTAAAATTACACTGTATTTCAGACACTAATGATTTAGAGCGTTTAGCTAATGATGGTGATTTTTTTACCATTCTTTTAGATTCTAACCATATTATTTTTGCTTGGTCCCTTTTTGTCGCTACACTATAAATTTCAGGACCTGCCTCACCATCAGCAAATAACAAATAAAGACCTATTCCACTGGATAATGTAGACTTACCATTTTTACGAGCTACGATTAAAATTAATTCTCTATATTGCCTAAGTCCTGTATCTTTATCTACAAAACCAAACAGTGCCGAAAGTATAGCTTTTTGCCACACTTTCAATATAACAGGCTTACCAGCCCATTTACCTTTAGAGTGTTTGCAATATCGCTCAATGAAATCTATGGCATGATTGGCTCTTTGTTCATCAAAAATATAACGACCATTATTATCACTAAGCTTATCATGTAAATGCTTAAATAATTTTGCTACCTTTTCCGAAACTACTACATCACCATTGTTTATCTTTCCATAGTAAACCTCAATATAATTCATATAATCACTACTTTTTCAATGTACCAACAAAGGCTTCAAAACCATCATCAATATCATCAGAAGTTTTTTGTGGCATACAAGATAGCAACGTTCGGATTAATGAATTATAATTTTTTAAAGCTGTAGAATATGCTTTACTAGCAGTAGACTCTTTTGTGCCGTATTGGTCTTTTCCATTGCAATATTCCTCAATAAAACCATCTCTATCAAGGTCTTTTTGCAGGTTATCAAGCCTAAATTCTAGGTCAACAGCAAAATCAATTGTTCTTTCGACTATTGCCATTTTATCATCATCAATATTTTTAAAAGCCTCTCTATATTGTGCTACTCTTCGCTTTTTTAAAGTTTTTTCACTTACTTTTGACACAAAAATACATCTCCTTTCTAGTAAATTTTCTGAAAAATAGACCACACCCCTCTCGGCGATATCGTGTATTTTATACGAACGTGGACCCTCCGGTCTGGGAAATTGTCAGACAATTTATTAAATACGGGGGTGTCGATACCATGTGAGCAAAGAAAAACGGCTCAACTCCGCTCACTCATCAACTCGAACGGACTCATCAACAGCAATCAAATTGCCGTCCTCATCAAAGTGCATTATTCTTGTATTGTTATCTTTGCTATGTATCTTGTTATGACACTCAAGACATAATAGCATTAGGTTATCCCAACCATAAGCAATATCAAAGTTATTTATATTCTGTGGAGTAAGCAAAACTTTATGATGTACAATAAAACGTTGCCCTTCTGTACTCTTACGAGCGACTGTTTTGTTATGACACATTTCACACATATAAAGCTTAGACTGTGCAAAGGCTTTAGCACATTTCCGCCATCTTGTACTGTTATAAAACTTCCTTGCAAATTCTTTTGCCATTTATTTAAATACCTTTACTGTATTATTTTTATATTTACCATTGGCTTTATGACAAGTAGCTTTATGTTGTATTAAATCTCTTATGGTAAAATTTCCAGATACTGTATAACTCATACACCTTTTATATTTCATGATTATCTTTCTATGTTCACAAATACCTTCAGCATTATAGAAACATCTAAATTTATCACATTTTATAATCGTCATTTCATCACCTTCCAAACAAAAAAGACAGCTAATAATTTAGCTGTCTTTTCTGCATGTAATCCACAATCATGTGCGTAACCTTATTCAGTTTTCAGACGGAAAAGCGTTTACTTTTAGAGAGGTCATTTCCTCGCTTCTTTGACCTATAAAAATTTTATCATCTTTTTTTGCGGTAGTAAATTGCGATTTTTTTGCACGGTCTAGTTGCATTTATTCAAGTACATCTTTACCAAAAAACCTTATAGATAATATATCTAACAGTCTATTTCTATGCCTATATAATGTAACCTTATCACAACTCATTTTATTAGCTATATCTTCAATTTTCATCTTATCAAAATAAATCATTTTTATTATTCCGCCATAATATTCATCTTTTATTTCTTCTAAAGCACAATCTATAAAGTCTACTTCTTCTTTATCTCTATAATAAATATGTTCTATTTTTAATTTTTTTGCATGACGAATTTCATCAAGTGTACATTTTTCACCATAATACTCCATAGCATGATGAACAGCTGGACAAGCACCAAATTCTTCTTTAAATAAATCTTCAATATCTTTTTCACACTTCTCCATATTATGCTTAAGAATATTATATGCTTCTAATTTCTTTATAGTCTTTTCCCTATAATTTATAGGCTTTTGCTTTAAATTAATGCTATTATTTTGTATTATCGTCTTTATCGCTTCACTAACAACCGCCATCACAGTCATTTTTATCATATCAGAAATTTTATTTAAATCTGCTTTTGTTAACGCCATTATTCTACCTCGCTAATTTATCATAGATATATTTTGTTTTGCTGGTTGTGTATTTATTGTTTCATTTATATGTGGTAATAATACTTGTTTCCTTTCACCATAAATATATTTTCTTGCTTCACTTAATAACTGATTAATTAAAATCATTTCATCATCTGTATAATCCAAAATGCAATTTGAATTATATAATCTCTTTGGAAAATTTTGTGGTATTAGATTACCGTCTAACTTATAAAATCCTTTTAATATTACATATTTTAAACAATTATTTTTATAAATAAATTTTGCCCCTGTTACCACAATCCTATCTTTTATAGAAAATGGATATTTTAATAATCTACTACCTACTGCATTTAAGTTTTTTAATATTTCTATTAATTCATCTCGTGGCGGTTCTTCTTCACTTAACGTTTTCTTAGATGTCCCTTCTTCATATTTAATCTTTACTTCTTCTTTAAAATAATTTACTTCTTTAATTATTAGCTCTTTCATAATTTCTCACCACTATATCATCTAAATATGATCGTTCTACTTTGAAATCTTTTTGATTTTCCATATGTTCAATTATTCTTCCTAATTCTTCTAAAATATTTTTATTAGCATTATTAGAAAAAACTCTCAATGCATTATTATTCTCATCAATTACCAGTACATGAAGCTTATCTTTATAATTAAAACCTTCTTTTAAAACACTAAAACTTTTATTTATATTACTAAATATATCTTGTAAAAAATTTTCTTTTCTATCATCATTTCTTTTTTTACAATCATTAATTATATCTTCTACTAAACCAGATGATATATCTATTGCTTCATTTAAAATTATTTTTGCTTCTTTTTCACTTAATTTCTCATTTTTATCCTTTTTTTCCTCAATCTTTTTTCTCCAATTATCTACTCTATCTTGTATATTATCCATATTTTAATTCTCCTTATTATCTTCTATATCATATTTTTCATCATCTGTAAGTGCAAATAAATCACTTTGTACCTTTTCAATCAATTCAGATGTATACTCTATTGCTTTTAAACTAGATTGTAATACATCATTATCCTGTTCATTTTCCGCCATAGAATGTAATTCTGTATAATATTTTAATTTATTTTCAAAATATCTTAGATACTCCAATAATATATCTTCTTTTTGTTTATCATAGATATTTACATTATCAGTTTTACAAATTTCTATAGGTTTATCTTCATCTTGTATACGTTCATTTTCAATTATATTATCATCTGTTATTTCATCTAACTCATCTTTACTTGGTCTTTTCAATGTCATTTCATCTATAATTTTAGCTTTATCGTATCTATCTTGAAGATATTCTTTATCTGGATATTTTTTTAACAAGTATTTTAATAAACCTAAAATACAATCCCGATTAGACTGCACTTTTTCATGTTCAAATTTATCTAAACAACATTTAGATATATACTCTAAACAATTATCTAATGCTTCTTGTTTTGTTTTATATACCTTAGATGTATTAGTAAATCCACCACAATAATAGATATTACATACTACTGAATAATAATATAAATCTGTTGAAGTCATATATATTACATAAACTAGTGACAATTTTTTTATATTAATCTTTTCTTCTAATACTTTTACTTTAAGATCAATATCTTTTTTATCTGTTTTTCTTTCTTCTTGTTCATCTTCAACTTCATTTTTTAAACTATCTTTTATATATTTCACATTATTTAATGTTAATCCGCCATTTTCCTTGAATTGATTAATCATCAATTCTTGTTTATCTTGCGGTAATGTAGATAATTCATATGCAACAGATAAACCTATCATTCCATTTTTCATAGCGTCTTTAAAAATTCCTATAAGATTATTTTTAAGCCCTAACATTCTAGCTACATTTGTTTTTGACTCATTTATAAGTTTAGATATTAAATCTTTTCTTGGTGCAGGTAATTTTATACCTCTTTGTTTATATTCTTTTAAAATATTGTTTAACGCTTCAACTTGCTCTGTTCTTTCCCAATCAGTTAATTTTCTAGCAGTACAATTTGTAGTTATAAGAGATAATCTATCTTTTAAATCATCTTCATATTTATTAATTACACATGGTATATACTCAAAATCTTTTATTCCTTCTTCATATAAACTTTTACATGCTTTCCATCTTCTTTCACCTGCTATCAATTCATACTTACCCTCATTATTTTTCTTTTTTACAATAAGATTTTGTTTTACACCTTCCACTCGAATACTTTCTTTTAGTGTAGTAATCTCATCTGTAGCATAAAAATTACTATTATTTTTAGCTGGTACTATATCATTTACATTTATATATTCTATTTGCATACGGTCTTTATCCGCCAATGTTTCCACTTCTATACTCCTATCTTCTAAAGCTGCTAAAATATCAAAATCCATCTTCTATTACTCCTTTAGAAAATGGTCCAAATCGGACCATTCTCATTTTAATTTTAAATATTCATTTACTAGATTTTTATAATCTATTGTTACTCCAAAGCGACAATTTAAATCAATAACTGTTCTTCCTGTAAATGTACTATTAGCAATATGTTGACTTTCTCTTATTTTAGCTTTAAAAATATATTGTTCTTTAAACATTTTCTCTAAATAATCTTTTGCTTGATGTTTGGCATTATTATTTTGCCAACGATTTATAAAAATACCTCTTATTTTTAATTCCTGATTAGCTCGTTTTACCTTTTGTATTTGCTCAATTATTATTTTTAATCCTTCAATAGAAAATAAATCTAAACACACAGGAATAATTATTTCATCACTAGCCAGCATAGTTACTGCTGATATAGTATTTATTGCTGGTGCATTATCAATTAAACAATAATCGTATTCTTTAGCTAATTTTGTTAATGCTTTCTTTAAAACTAATGGATTTTTATTAGCCTTAACATAATCTTCCGCCACATACATTTTTAACCCAGCTGTAATTATATGCAAATTATCATATCTAGTCTTTTTAACCAAAGAATAAATATCTACATCATTACCAACTAATATATCTGCAATTCCTTTTTCACGGTCTTTATCAATGCCAAAATAACTAGATATATTTGATTGTGCATCAGCTTCTACCACTAATACTTTTTTGCCATGATATTTATTAAGTACATAAGCAATATTTGCTGTAGCTGTAGTCTTTCCTGTTCCACCTTTGAATGATTGAATAGATATTGTTTTCATATTAAAGACCTCTCTTATTTTTATTATTTAATTGTTCCCATTTACCAGTACATATCTGTACTTTCATTTCTATACATAAGTCGTTATATTCTGGTTTTATAAAAGGGCATGGCTTTTTCATCAGCCAACAATTCCAAACTTCTCCGTCTAACCAAGTATGTTCACACATTGCCATATTTTATTCATCTCCCCAAAATCGTGGACGACCTTTTAACATACACTCTTTTCCTCCGAAAAACGTACTAATTTTATATTCACCTGTGTTCAAACATTCTCTTACTTTTTCATAATTTGGATTATCCATTTTTGGTAAATCTATCCATGCCCAACTTTTCCCATTTTTTAAAAATGCACAATCTTCACAATGACTTCTTTCCTTACAATATTTTTTTAATGTTTCATATGCTTTTGACGCTTCATTATCACTTATCATAATTTACCCCTTTACAAACTCTTTCATAAATTCCACTTTATTACCATTTACAAAATCTAAAAAATTTACTGCACCATTAAAACGCACTTTATATTCCTTCAAATCTTCTTTAGTGAAATATTGTCTATCCCATTGCTCTTTACATAATCGCCATAAAGAATATGGTACAAAGTAAAAATCATTATTTAGATTTATACATATTCCTGTTACAGCTCCTAACTGATAATGTAACTCTAAAGCTTGTTCTTGGTAATCAGTAAGAACCGATATTTTTATCTTATCTTTCATAGTTTGTTTTGCTTCAAAACATATTGCAGAACCGCCAAAAATCGTTCCTTTAAAGTCTGGTTGAGCATTTTTATATTTTATAAATCTTCCTGTAAATACTCCTGTAGTATGATTTTTGCTTATTACTCTAAAAGGTTCAGGTGTTTTCTCAATATATGCACGTTTTTCATTTATATAACCCATACAAGCCATAATTATTTGATTTTCAAATATTTGTGATTGAGCATTATTTACTCTACTTATTTGACTTCTATTCTTCTGCAAATTCATCATCTCCCATTGGAATATCCAATATTTTATGATTTTTATATCGTGGCTTATATCCACCATCAATTCTTATCAGTGTATACCGTTGGACTCGACAACAATCCCATTTATGACCTTCATCAAGCCAACCATAACCATCATAAATACTTTCTTTATCTAGAATATATCCCTTTATTGTAGTAGGTTCTTTTTTCCACTGTTTAGCATTAATAATATTTTTTTCTAAACGTGGCATTTTTAAATTTATAGATGCACAAAAACGTTTCTTATGAATTTTATCTGTACTATAAAAAGTTTCACGACTATTCTTTATTAAATAATTAGCAATCTTTTTATAATTGACTTGCCCATAATTATTAAACTCTGTATATAAATGTCTAAAATGAACACCACCATCTGTAATATTTCTCCAAATTTTAGCAATTACAGCTGTATCAAATTTATTTAAGACCATATGAAAATGGATATTTCCTCTTTTTCCTCTACCTGCTGTATAAATATATCTAAGCTCATTACTTTCTTTTTTATATGCTCGTCTTAAATATGCTAAAAAAAGGCTTATATCTTTTCTTGCTTTTTCAGAGTCTATTACTGAAGCTTTCTGATATGTCAAAGTTATCCATAAATCATCTTCTTCAAAGTTCTCTGTTAACTTCCACTCACATACACGCTCCGCTCTTTTATCTTGATATCGAAGCTGTCTTATTGGTGTTGTTCCTTGTGCTGGTCCATTAATAATATTTTTGCCTATTCTTCCACTACAATATTTATAATTATCTATCTTATTTTTAAGTATTACTCTTAAATGTACATAAGCCATAATATCACCCATAATATTTATATTTGTTCATCTTATTAATACCTTTAACAAGGTGGTAAAAGGCTCAAATGAACCTTAAAAAATTGACTTTATGCCACATAGAGTTTATAATTTTTAGTAGTGAAATATGTGGCTTTTAAAATGTCCCATGAATTATTGCAGTAATTCATGGGACTTAGCTGTTATCTTCTAACTTTAAGCACTATGAGCTTGCTCATGGTGCTTTTCTTTTTCACTTTTTTCTATCTCTTTCATCAGTGCATCACGTCTTCCATCTACTTTCCAACGTTCAAAATCTGCTTGCACTTCAGGATTACTAAAAAATTTCTTTGCCATATCTATCAACGTTTTTCCTTGATAATAGCTTATTTCAATTTTTCTCATTTAATTCACCACCCAATTCTTTATTAAAATCAGTTTTTAATCTATTAGATTCTGTAATTGGAATACCCGCTTCTGTTGGTATATAAATAACTTGGTCTTTACTTTCTTTCAATGCTTCAATCCAAAGATAATGTATATATTCATCTTTTCCCTTTAAGCTATCAGCAACAATTTCATTTGCTTTTGCCAATCCTTTTGCTCTAGCAATTTCAGCTTCCGCAAGCATTTCAGCAGACTCTTTTTTAGCTCTAGCTTCTGCTACAGCAATTTGCCTATCTTGCTCTGCTTTTGCAAGTGCTGCACGACCATCTTGTTCTGCACTAAATACTTTGTATTGTTGCCAACCATACATAAGACCGCCTATACTTCCTGCACCAATTAACGCAACAACTCCTAAAGCTACAATACCTTTTCTTAATTGTTTTTTCTCATTTTCATAATTCATAAAATCTCTCTCCTTTAATAAAATTATTCTGTGTTATAATCATCTCAGATGGGAGGTGATTATGTGCGTCTTAATATTGATTGTGTACGGGATATTTTACTTTGTATCGAAAATATCATTGAACCTAGGCAATATGCCTTTTTCCATGATACAGACCTACTAGAAGATACTAAATTTCTTTATTTAAATGAAGCTGATATGCCTAAACCTTCATCATATCAAAATGAATTACTAGCAAAATATCCCAATAAAGAACTAATTTACCATTTAAATTATTGTGTTAAAGCTAATTTAATAGAATTACTCGAAGATAGTACACCAACCACAATAATAGTTAATGATTTAACACCAAAAGGACATGATTTTATTGAAAATATTCGTTATGATTCTGTTTTTGAAAAAACCAAACAAATTTGTAAAGATTTAGGTGTTAAATCATTATCATCATTTGTCGCAGTTGCTGAAAATGTTACTAGTGAAATAATTAAATCTTATTTTATTTCTTCCTAATCCTAAGTAATATCCACTTAGTACAATATTATTCAAATTCTTTTTTTGTTGGTGGTATATAATTTTTTCTAACATATATAAAATAAGTGCATGAATTTGTATTGTAGAAAATATAATCTTTAATCCTAAAAGAACAATTATTACAGCACTAATTGTGTATATCATCATATCACCGCCACATTCTCGCCTAGAGCTTTACACTCTAGGCAATTTTTTTATTACTTCCAATTTGTGTTATAATCATCACAAAAGGAGATGTTTATATTGCTAACTCAAAAAGAAATTGAAAAATTTGTTACTCTTATCAATAGTGGCAAAAATACTTATAAAGATATTCATAATGAATTTCCCAATCTTTCAGACAGTACTTTAATAGATTTAATAGGTGATGATTTTGAAACTAAAAATTTCATTTATTTATCTAATAGAATTAGCCAAAAAATACCTATACTAATATTTTTTACTAAAGTACCTGATAATTACTCTGAAAATTATACATTTAAAGATGATGATAGTTTTGAGTTATCTGTTTATGGAGAAAATATTCTTTATCAAATAGAAAAAGAATATCAATCAGAACAAAATACTAAAGAAGCCATTCGTTGGGCTAAATATGCCACAATATTAACTCTTATAGGATTAATATATCAATTTATAACAAGCGCCAAATCAAGCATATTAAATTTATTACAGTCAATATCTGGGCTAATGCCACTAATCTTTTTGCTTCTTTTTCTATTCTCCAAACATCATCTTTTGATGTAGGAACTAGCAACCATTTAAGCCAATTATAAAATTTTTTCATATTTACCTTTTCTCGCCTAGAGCTTTACACTCTAGGCGATTTTTTTATTATTAGAATTATTTACCATTGCTTGTTCAGCTTTTTCTTCTGTTCTACCTAAAATATACTGTTGGTCTTCTAAAGATAATTTCAAAAAGTTGTCAATTAATCTACCTAGTAAAGTTTGTTCTTTTTTACTCAAGTTTGTCATATTATCACCTCTTTTTGGTTTTTAAAAAACTAATAAGACTTTATTACAAACCAATTATAGCAATATAAATGTATATCGTCAATACATTTTATTATTTTTTTGTTGCTTGACAAACCAAGAGCAATAATAATATACTTTAATCAAGGAGGTAATATGATGCAACCATATGAACGAATAAAATATTTTAGAGAAAAAATTTTATGTATATCTCAATCAAAATTTGCTACCAAGCTAAAAATAAGTAAATCCAATTTAGCAAATATAGAAGTAGGTCGTGTTAGCTTAACAGATAGAGTAATTTCTGAAATTGCTGAAGCATACAATTTAAATGAAAATTGGATAAGAATAGGTGAAGAACCTGTCGAAAAACCACAAAGTCGTGAAGATGAAATACTTACTTTCTTTAATAAAATAAAAAATAATGATAATGTTTTTGCGAAGCGTTTTATACTTGCATTATCTAAGTTGGATATACAAGATTGGGAAGTATTAGATAAATTAATAAATAATTATCTAGAAGCTTCTAAATCAGAAATTGATATAGATATTACACCAAAACGAACTAAACCAGACCATAAACTTACGCCAGCCGAAAAACGTCGTATTATTAATGGTGAGATAGATCAAGAAGAAAAGGCGACAACATCATCAGCTTCCACTGGTACAAATGGTATGTAAAAAAGGCATAAAAAAAACACCTTTTTAGGTGCTATGAATAAATTAATAATATAAGAGGTCATTATGTCTGATAATAAATTAAATTCTAATCCAATAATATCAATAGATAATACTTCTAACGAAGAAATTAATTGCTCTATAACAGTAATTAATAAAACAAAAGAACCTAAACTTCCAATAAGTAGGCAAAGTGCTAATGCTTTATTTACTTTTATGGATAAAATTTCTTATTTAAAAGATATTTTAGAAAAAAAACTTATTTTTCCTCGCTACTGTAGAGAAAATATTGAATATCTTGGCTTAAACAAATTGCCAGAAATTGCTTTCCCTATGAAATGTTTTTGCGATATTTTCATTAATAAATTATATGAACATATGAATTTATATGGTAAATATGGTATAGCTTTATCGAAAGAATGGGGTTTAAGAAATCAAATACAGCCTGTACAGTATATTAATAATTCATCATTTATTATAAATAGTATACAAGATTTATATAACCATATCCAAGAACTCCATATGGAAGATGACTTTATATCTGATAAGAATAAAGATATAAAGTATATAGAAAATATTTTATATGATAGACTTAGATTTATAAAACCTATTTATGGTGATATGTACCGAAAAGGAAAACTTCTTAAAAATCTCAATTTCCATGATGAACATGAATGGCGATATATTCTAAAAGTTGATGATGATAATATTTATCCATATATAACTGAATTTAACAATCTATTAAATTTATCTGATGATTTAAGCAAAAATCCTAATTATGGATTAAAAATAGATAGTAATGATATAAAATATATCATAGTTAAAAGCAATACAGATAGAAAAAATCTTATCAAATTTATTATGAAGAAATGTTCCTATGATGAAATGGAAAAATATATTTTAATATCTAAAATAATAGTCTTTAATGAATTAGAGGTGGATTGGTGATATGAATACTACAATTAATAACGACTACAAAGAACAAGAACTTTCTTGGAAACCTACTATACATGTAAAACATAATCAAGATAAACAAAAATGGATTATATCACTTGAAAATATCTTAAAATTTTCTTTTATAAAAAGAAGTGAAAATACTTTAGATTATATTTATTCTATTAATCCTGATAAAGCTGATTCTGTTTTTAAAATATTATATGCTTGTAAAATATGCAAAGAATTTTTATCTGGTAAAATAAAAGCAAACGATAAAATAATTGCTGAATATACTTCAACAACAAAAAATAAAAGAGATGAAAAATCACTCGAATATCTTATAGAGTATTGGAATAAAGTATATGAACTTGAAAAACTATTAAACCAAAAATTTTCTCCTGCTGAAATAATCAAAAATTTTGATAAAGAATCTTTTGATTTTTATAGATTAGAAAGATGTTTACTAGATAAAAAACCTTACAGAATAGATGATTTTCATTTAAAAGAAATAACACTTGATGGACTAAATGAAAATTTTATTAATGAATTTAAAACAAAAAAATCATATGATTTTACTTTTAAAGAAAAAGAAACAATCACTTTTGCTAATCAACAGTTTGAATTCTATAAAGTAAAGGCTTTATTTAACGTAATAATAAAAGATGTTGAAATATCTGAAAAAACACCTCCTATTATGCTTATTAAAATATTGGTAGACAATAACAATGATGAAATGTATCTATCTGAACAAATTTTTTTAAATGAAAAAGATACATTTGCTATTATTAAGCCAGAAAACCTCGAATATTTAAAAACAGCTACACCTTTATAGAAAATTTTATTTGTTTTTATATATGAAAGGACTGATATTATGGAAAAAATAAAAGTAAATATGCTAAATGATGTATTTTTTAAATCATTGTTATGTGATGACCGCCACAAAGAATTGACCTTAAATTTTTTAAATAGTATTTTAAATCGTACAGGCAATGAAGCTTTTTATGATATTGAATTCTTAGATAAAGAAATTGACCCTATTATTGAAGCTGGAAAAGTTTCTATACTCGATATTAGGGCTAAAATGAATGACGATACTTATGTAAATGTTGAAGTACAAATCGCAAAACCTGTCGATATGAAAAAACGTGCTATGTTCTACTGGTCAAAATTATATTCATATCAAATTGGCAAAGGTGAAGATTATTCTTTATTAAAAGATGTTATTTCCATAAATTTATTAAACTTTATTTTATTTAAAGAACATAAAAGATGTCATTCATCTTGTCATATTACAGATGATTTTGATAAAAATACTGTTATTAAAGATTTTGAGATGCACTTTATAGAACTACCTAAATTTAAAATAAGTGATATAAAACGCTTAAAAAAATCTGAAAAATGGTTTGCTTTATTCTCAAATAGATGTACTGATGAAGAATTGGAGGAAATAGCTATGAGTGAACCTTCTATAAAAAAAGCTTTAGAATATCAAGATTATTTTATGCACGATGAAAAACTTCGTTATAAATACGAACTCCAAGAAAAAGCTATTCGTGATTATAATTCCAGTATGCGTGCCTCTAAACAAGAAGGTATCCAGGAAGGTATTCAAAGTGAACGTAAAACTATCGCTATTAATTTATTAAAAGCTAATATGTCTATTGATTTTATATCTCAAAATACTGGATTAAGTGAGCAAGAAATACTTCTTTTAAAGAAATCATTAGATAAATGATATTAATCCATGAACAACTAAAAAAACGCCCAGTATTTGCACTACTGAACGTTTTTATGCTGTGATATATAACCACATTCACCTATAGCGTTATTATATCACAGCTATTTTTATAAAGAAAGGCTGTGTTTTTTATGCTTAAGACAGTTATATATGCTCGCTATTCTAGTGACAAACAAAATGAACAATCTATTGAAGGTCAAATTCATGAATGTGAACAATTTGCTAAAACACATGATATGATTATTATTAAACATTATATTAACCATATTTTAAGCGATACTACTAATAATTTACAAAATATTCATTATATTAATTTACAATTATGTTGATTAATTCCACATTTTGTTGTATAATAAAATAAGAAGCGATATGATATAAGGAGTTTTTTTTGGAGGGGTATATAATGAATGAATTTGGAAAATTTACAAGGAAATTGCGTATAGATAGAGGTGAACTTCTAAAAGATATGTCTTGTAAATTAAAAGTTTCTCCAGCTTATTTATCCGCAGTAGAAATTGGTAAACGTAACATTCCACAAGATTGGATAGATATCTTATCTAAAGCATATTTATTAACAACAAAACAAATAAATGAATTAAAACAAGCATATGCTCAGTCTTGTAATGAAATTAAATTGAACATGAAAGGAGCTACTAATGAACAAAAAAATTTAGCAATAGAATTCATGGAAGGATTTGCTAGATTAGACGAAAAGGATATCCATGAATTATCAAAAATATTAGCCAAAAGCACAAGGAGAAATATAAATGACTGACATCAAGCCAATATCAGTTCCCTTATCTAGAGCTAAAATAAGGGAATTAGCTACTATTTTTCGCAAAGTTACTAATACAGAAAAGACTTTTTATTTTGATGTTCTTTCATTCCTAGAGTTAGGCATGATGACTATTGATAACCAATTTGAATATATTTATTTACCTAAAAATGAAATGAAAGGTTATTATGGAAAAGCCTGCCCAGAAGAACATAAAATTTATATTCGTGAAGATGTTTATACAGGAGCAACTAAAGATATTGGTAGGCATCGTTTCACCATCATGCACGAAATAGCTCATTATTTTTTGCATAAAAAAGAAAACTTGATATTAGCTCGTTTATCGAAAGATGAAAAAATACCTAAATATCAAGATGTTGAATGGCAGGCTAATACATTAGCTGCTGAAGTATTAGCCTATGCTCCATTAATAAAAAATTGTACAATCAAAGAAATTGCACATAAATGTGCCGTTTCATATCAAGTTGCAAGAATACAATTAAAAAGTATTTAATTTTTCTCAAGTGTATTTCAATTCAACAAACTTGTTGACAAATAGCACAACTTTTCGTATAATATTTTTAGGAGGTGGTGCCTTTGAATTTATTGGGCAAAAAAAAGAATAGCTGCCCAATATCAAAAATTAGGCAGCTCATTGTCCATATAGAAAAATTGCCGTTTTTCTATATGAAAAAATATGTAATATATAATATATATCTTAGCTCTCTTATTATATCATTACATATCCTTTCTGGCAATAGTTGCTGGAAAGGAGAAATGACCTATGAATAAAGATAAACATGGATCTTTTATTTTTCGTGCTAGCTTTATTGATAAAAATGGTATCAAAAGATATGCCAAAAGTTATGGTAAACGTGCTTTCAAAATCTATGTTACTGGTCCTTTAAAAGGTAAGCTCGCCAATGCTTTAAATTAATCATCTATAGTCGATATCCATATTTGGGATATCGACTATTTTTATAAAAGGATGTGCCTCCATTGTTAAAAACAATTATCTATGCTCGCTATTCTAGTGACAAACAAAATGAACAATCTATTGAAGGGCAAATTCATGAATGTGAACAATTTGCTAAAACGCATGATATGGTTATTATTAAACATTATATTGACCGTGCTTTAAGTGGTAAAACTGACGATAGACCTTCTTTCTTACAAATGATAAAAGATAGTTCTAGTGGTCTTTTTGATGCTATATTAGTTTATAAAACAGACCGCTTTGCTCGTAATCGTTATGATAGTGCTGTATATAAAGCAAAATTGAAGAAAAATGGCATCAAGATTTTTTATGCTAAAGAAAATATTCCTGATGGACCTGAAGGAATTATTCTTGAGTCTATGCTTGAAGGTTTTGCTGAATATTATAGTGCTGAACTTAGCCAGAAAGTTAAACGTGGTATCAAAGAAAATATACGAAAAGGTTTATCCTTTGGTGGAGCTTGTCCTTTTGGTTATAAAATCGTAAATAAAAAATATGTAATCGATGATGAACAAGCACCTTATGTAAAAAAAATCTTTGAAGATTATGCTAAAGGTAGACGAGCTATTGATATTTTCAATGAATTGAATACTTTACCTAATTATGCTGGAAAAGGTCGTAAATGGAATCGTTCTTCTCTAAATCGTATGCTTACTAACAAAAAATATATTGGCATATATGAATTAGAAGATGTATGTGTCAAAGATGCCATTCCGTCAATAATTGATGAAGCTTTATTCAATAAAGTTCAATCTCGTATTCTTTTTAATCGCCGTCATACTACAAGGGCTAAAGTTAACTATTTATTATCTGGTAAATTATTTTGCGGATTATGTGAACATTCTATGACTGGTAAAACAGGCACTAGCAAAACTAAAGTAAAATATCACTATTATGTTTGTAGCAATAGACATTGTAAGCAAAAAAAGTATCGTAAAGAGCTTCTTGAAGATATAATTATCCAATATACAGTAAAAGATATATTAAATCCTAAGCATTTTAAAATGATTGCTAAAAAATGTCTTGAAATACAACAAGCAGATAATAAAATCAATGATATATTATTAATGCTAAAAAAACAATTAACCGCCACAAAAACTAAAATAAATAATCTAATGAATGCCATTGAAGCAGGTATTATCACAACTTCAACTAAAGATAGACTAGAACAATTAGAACAAGAAAAATATAAATTAGAACTTGAAATATCTACCCAACAATTAAATAGTAATAGGTTATTATCTGAAAAACAAATCATTTATATGTTAAATGTATTCTATAATAAAAGAGTTGATGTTTCTTTCTATAATCAAATTATTGATTGCTTTATCTATAAAATTTATATTTACTCCGACAAAATATGTATTGTCTATAACCTGAATAATAGTGATAAAGACGTGACTTACTCTGATATTAACGAATTATATAAAAGTTCGCACCTTAACTCATGCGGTTCACCATATGATTTATAAAGTCAGTACCACACGTAAAACGTGTGGCTTGCACAAGCCTATAAGGCTTTTAACA
>ERZ773116.613-NODE-613-length-38432-cov-13.947442_pt1 | contig 38432 bp, 45 predicted proteins | sample MGYA00580563_ERZ773116 | MGnify/ENA primary metagenome ERZ773116 (study PRJEB29015, sample SAMEA2737864) | human gut metagenome | biome: human gut; feature: human-associated habitat; material: faeces | place: China | collected 2012 ... | reverse complement strand
TCCTATTAATTTTATAAATTCTTCTCTTGTATGATTTTTTTCATATTCTTTTTGACATTCTTGTTTTAATCTCAAATCTAACTCATGTCCATATTTACCATGTACTCCGTATGTTCCTCTATGCTCTAAATATGTTAGCCATACTTTGAATCCGTTTTGCTCTGATATTTTTCTTTTTCCTGAGCCAAAATATATATGATGTTCTTCTAGTCCATAAGTTTGTTCACTAACATAGCTTTCTTTTTTGATTTGTAAAATTGATTTCATTTCTTGTCCCATTCTTTCAATAAACTATTTATTTCTGCATCTGATTTTGTTTCTATATCTAACTGCTTACATTCTTGTACTATTAATTCAATTAATTTGCTCATTTCTGTCGTGTTATAAACACTAGACCCATAATATGTAATTACATTTGTAAAACCGTTCTAATTTGCTTTTCATTGTTTCTGTTACCCAGCCTAGTCCGTGGTTACTCCAAGCTTGTCTAAATCTTTCTACTGCTTCATTTTTGACTGGTATAATTTCAAAACTACCTATATTTTTTATTAAATCTCTGTATATATCTTCTTTTGGTATATGTAATTTATCTTGTAATTTTCCTAATAGTACCCAACAATAAGCATTACTATCTAGACTTCTTTTAGGTCTATATTCTTTTATTTCAAACTGTTTATCTTTTGCTTGTTCTAGTAAATAAGTTATTATTTTATTACTTGTTCCTATCATAATTACCTCTCTATATGTTGGTGCATTAAAACATACTCTGAATTTTCTCCCATATTATTCAATAGAAATTCACTTGCTTGTTGTTTACTTAAATGGCTGTCTTTTGCTCTAAATTCATATACATATTTGCAGTCTTGTTGTTTTTCTTTTATTCTTTCTTCTATCTCATCTTCATCGTAATTACCTTCAACAAGATACAAATCATAATTTTTAGCACTTATTCCCTCAACTGTTTTTGTATCTGTCATATAGATTACTTTATAATCATCAAATAACACTCTATAGCCACATTGTGGTACATCATGATATAATTTAATTGGTACAATTTTAAATAGTTTATAATCGTATTTAGTGCCAATTTGAAGTACATCTATATTTTTTCTTTCAACTCCACATTCTAAAAGTGATTTTAATAACCATTCACAACAAGCAAATCTTAATGTTGGTCTTTCTTGTGCCAATTTCTTAATTGTTTCTTTTTTAAAGTGGTCTGAATGTATGTGTGTAAGAAGTACTATTTTTAGTTTCTTATAATACTTCTCTAATTTCTTAAAAGTAACTCCACAGTCAATTAAAATTATGTCTTTTATTATTGTTGCATTTCCTGTACTGCAACTTGATATAATTTTATAATTCATTCATTGATACCTCTTTTGTTTCTTCTGTTTGTTCTTCTATTTCTGATTGTATTTCAATAGGTTCTTGTTGCGGAATTTCTTGTTGCATTTCCTCGGCTTCATACATTCCTGCTAAATCTTCAACAAATGTCTCTCTTAATGCTCTTACTTTTGCTACTTTTTCTACCATTGTTGCACCTTTATTATTCCAGTTAGAATTTAATTGACCTTGTCCTGTTTTTTGTGCTACTTCATTAAAGCTTACACTTGAATACGTAGGGTGTGACCAATCTTTTCTAAATACTCTAGCCCAACCACCTACAAGTTGTTCATCTCCTAACTTAAATGTTCCTTGTCTTTCTTCTACTGTTCCATCTGATTTTTGAACTATAATTCCACTTTCCATTCCATCATAATTTGGATTTAATACAGCTCTTTTAAGTATTGCATCTTTTCCTACAACTAATTGCGCTGGTACTCCTGCTTTATATTTAATTAAATAGGCTTCTCTTAAAAATGGATTTAATTTTCTAACCTTGCAAAGTTCTGTAAATAACTTAAATTCTTGATTAGTTATTTTTGCATCTGTTCCTACTATGTATTCTTGTACTATACTTGGTGTTAATTTAATTTCATTTCCATCAATATCAAATTTGACCATTAATTCATTATTTTTTTGTGCTTCATTACTCATAATCATATCCCCCATTTTCTAAAAATTGTTTTAATTCTCTTAACTTTGTTCTTGTTCCTTTTACTGTAAACTTTAATGTTAATATTTCTTCTTGTTTCTCTTCTATAGCTGGTGCATTTAATACCGTTTGTTCAATATACTTGTCTGACTCTTTTGCAGTATCTACAACAAATTCTTGAAGTTCTTTTTCCTGTTCTATTTTTTTCTTTTCTTCTTCAACAGCCTTAAATCTATTTGTTACACTTGTTATTGCTTGTGATACATTTAATGTCTGTTTATATTCAACTAATATTTCTGCTTTATGTTCTTGTGTTTCAATTAGTTTTAAATCATCTGTTATCTTGTCTATAAATTGTTTTGCTTGTTCTTTCAAACTTTTCATACTTGCTGATAATGTTACATTTATTCTTGCTTGTCCATATGTAATAAAATCAATATTATTAGCTGTTTTATATTCTTCAAAATAATCTTTTACTTCTTGTTCTTTCTTTGCTTTTAATTCATTTTCAGCATTATCTATTTTTCCTTTTAAGATTAAATCTGCATTTCTAAATTTATCAGATATGCATTCTTTATAAACAATCTCAAAATCGTTGTAAGGTTTTAATACTTGCTCTTTTACTAATTTTCTTTTTGTTTCAAATTCTTTATAATCTTTATTCAATTCAGCTCTTATTTCTTTTATTGTTTTTATTGATTCTTCTGTACATACTAGATTAGTTGCATTTTTTACTCTTTCTTCTATAACTGCACTCACACTTTTTAGTTGTTCCTCTATTACAGGCAACTGTTTTACTTCTATTAAGTCTTTAATCATCTAATTTTCTCCCTTCAATTTTTTAATTTTTTCTTTTAACTCGTTTGCATATCTATAATCTTCGCTGTCCCATTTATCTTGCATTTCTAAAATAAAATATGCATTTTCTAATTGTTCTAATGTTTCCATTTTATTCTCCTCTTGATTTCTACTGCTAAAAATGCTATAATAACAATAGAAATTCATATATTTAAGTGATTTTTTAGAACTAATTTTGGTTTTCGGCATCTGAAATTAGTTCTTTTATTTTGCATAAAATAGCTTTTTCATTGTTATATGCATTTGAAGTTGCTATTCTTTTTATTCTGTCTATTAATTCTTTCTGTTCATCATTTTCAAATCTTAAATCTTTATTTTCTTCGTGTACTGCTAAATTTTCGTTTGATAGTTCTTTATTTTTCTTTTGTAAATCCGCAATTAATATGTTTCTGTTTTCTACTTTTCTTTCTGCAATTTCTAAATTATTTCTACTTGCATTTACTAAACTTTGTAATTCTTTTGTTTTTCTAAACATCTCTTTCAACTCCTTTCTTGTAAAATTTTGTAAAATAATATATAATATCCTCGAAAGTGAGGTTATTATTATGAGTAATTATATATGTCCTTTTTGCAATAGTTCATTTCCATTAATTGATGAAACTTATACATGCTATGAAAGTTCGTTTACCAATTCTAATACAATTTATTGGGATCATACTCCTTCCAATAGTGTTCATCTAAATTTTTATAAATGTCCAACTTGCAATAAAACATCATTAACTTTAAATGGTATTAGCAATGATTTTAAAGATATTTTTGTACCTATTTATCCCAATTCTTTAGCTAAACAATTTCCTGAATATATTCCTAAAGCAATTCGTGATGATTATGAAGAAGCTTATTCAATAGTAAATTTAAGTCCTAAAGCTTCTGCAACACTTTCTCGTCGATGCTTACAAGGTATGATTAGAGATTTTTGGAATATTCATAAAAAACGTTTAATTGATGAAATCAATGAATTACAATCTCTTATTCCTGCAACACAATGGAATGCTATTAATGCTCTTCGTAAAGTTGGTAATATTGGTGCTCATATGGAACAAGATGTTAATACTATTGTTGATGTTGATTCTGATGAAGCAGAAAAATTACTAAAGCTTATCGAATTACTTATAGATAAATGGTATATTGCTCGTCATGATGAAGAATTGCTTTTATCAGATATTACTACTATTGCTGATAATAAAATGTTTCAAAAAAAATCTTCTAATCAATAACATTATCTAATGTGTCATGACTTGCTAATAAATTTCCTTTAAAATCCCAGTATTGATATATGCATCTTGCTGGGTCTTCTTTTGTCCCTCTACCTATTAAACTTTTTGTTTGTATCACTTTTATTACCTTTGCATTATCTGTTCCTCTTGGTCTTGCTGTTTCCATTTTCTTTCCCTCCTAATAAGTTAATCCGTTGTAAGAATGCCCAGTATCCAAATACTATGCTTCCTATATATAAACTGCTATATACTACTGCTTGTCCTAATCTCATATATACTTTATTTTTATCTAATTTAAAGTTTTTCCATGTTCTTTTCATTTGTTTTCCTCCTTAAATTGTTTTTAACCATTTTTCAAATTTACTTTTTATTATCAAATAATTCCATTGTCCTGTTTTTCCTTGAAAGGCTATTCCAAATGGAAATTTATCTTGTCTTAATGCTGCCCTAACTCCCTCAACACTCATTTTTAACTTTGGCGCGATATCTGCAGGAGTTAATCTTTTTATTTCCTCATCTTCTTCCATGTTCTCACCTTCTTTCTTTTTTAGTATCGGTTCGTGGTTATTTCTGATTTCTTTTGAAATCATTTTTGATATAAAAAATATCGTCAAACTGTTTATTAAGTATCCTACAAATATTTACAGCTAATTCTGGACTAGGATTTCTTTCCCCATTAGCAATTAAACTGATTTGTGTCTGTGAACAATCCGCTTCTTTTGCCAGTTGTCTGTAAGAAAAACCTTCTTTTGTTATAATATCTTTAAATATTTCTGCATCTCTCAATATTATAGTTCTATTTGCCATTTTTTATCTCCTTTCCGTTTTCTTTTGTAAGCATTATATCATGTAGATTTCATTTGTCAACACTTTTTTGAAAATTTTTATAAAAATCTTTACAAAAGTAATCATAAATGTTATAATATCATTGATTGGAGGAATCACTATGGAAATGTCTCTTAAAGAAATGGGGATATATTTAAAAAAATTACGAGAAAATAAAGGTCTATCGACTAGAGAAGTATATGAATTAGCTAAAGTTTCAAATAGCTATCTATCTCTTGTAGAAAATGGGCATCGTAGAGCCAGCGCAGTAGTTTTAAAAAAATTAGCTCCAGTATATGGTGTTAATTATTTAGATTTATATGTCAAAGCTGGTTATGCAGATTTAGCAGAATATGAAAAAAATAAAAATTCTAATTTTGTTTCAAAAAACAACATTGACACAGAAGGACTTGATGATAATGACATTGATGAATTAAGAAGATTTGCTGAATTTTTAAAGAATAAGAAAAAAACAAAATAAGAATAAATAAAAAGGAATAGATGTAATCAATTTTACCACGAACCGATACATTTATTCCCTGCAAACACTATTAAAAGTGAATGTATTAATATTATACAAAAAATACCTTCACTTTTCAATAGTTTATTTAAAAATAAATTAAAGAAATTTGGAGGTATTTTATTATGAAAATTTTAAAGAAAAGAGCAAATGGAAAAGGCACCGTTGCATTTTTAGGAAAAGGAAGGAATAAACCTTATGCTGCTAGAATAACAATTGGAAAAGATATTAAAGGAAGAAGTATATATTATGATATCAATACTTTTGAAACAGAATTAGAAGCATTGGTATGCTTAGAAAATTATCATGCCCAACCTTATTCTTTATATATAAAAGAAAACAAATACAATAAAATTTATACTTTTCCTAAGGTTCCTTACCCTATTGTCCCTGTTCAAAATCCACATAAAAATATTATAGAAAAAGTAAAAAAAGATAATTATACATTTAAACAATTATTTGAAAATTTTAAGAATGCAAAACTCCCTACATCTGAAGAAATAAAATTAGAAAAAGAAACTCATATAAAACCAATAGGAAAATATGCCTATAATTATTCTAGAGGCATGATCACTGCTTATAATAATTCCAAAGAACTTTATGATATAGCATATAAAGAATTAAGAACATCTGATTTCCAACAATTTTTAGACAATTGTGGAAAAAAATTTGAAACATTAAGAATAATGAAAAATTTGTACATAAAACTTGATGAATATGCTTTTCAAGAAGATTTAATAAATAAATGCTATGCTCAATATATAACAATTAGTAAATCAAGTAGTTTACCTTCTGATAAAAAGGAAAGAACTCCTTACACATATAAACAAATACAATATTTATGGAGTATTAAACCTGAAAATTATAAAGAAGAATTTGTAAAAGATATTTTACTTCTTACTATTTATACTGGTTGTAGAGCCAATGAACTGTTATTTGTTTATACTAAAAATATACATTTAAATGACAATTATTTTGTTGGCGGAATAAAAACTGCAGCTGGAATAAATAGAGAAATACCTATTCATAGTGATATTAAAAATATCTTTTTAAAATATTACAACCCTAAAAGTGAATTTTTATTTATGATGCCAAATGGCAATAGAGCCAATTATGGTTATTATTTATATCATTATAAAGAAAATTTTATTAATAAACATAAGTTTCTAGAACATCACACAGCACATGATGGTAGGCACACATTAAGAACTGAATTAGAAAAGTTAAATATAAAACAAGTAATTATAAATTCTATAATTGGACATAGTAATGATAATGTAGGTCTAGATATATATACTCATATTTCAATTAAAGAAAAACTTGAAGCTATAAATTTAGTTACTTACAATGAACCAAAAAAATTATATATCTTAGCCTCAAACCACTAGAAACTCATTTATTAATAACAAGTTAATAACAATAAAAATACCAATGTGTCAAAAACATTGGTATTTCAGCATTTTTTTATACTTCCATTATAATTGGAATAATCATCGGATTTCTTTTTGTTTTTACAAATATATAGTCTCTTAAGTTTTCTCTAACTGTAGATTTTATTGTAGACCAATCTCTAATTTCTTTTTCTTCACATTTTTTAATTTCATGTCTTACTACACTTTTTACTTCATCCATTAAGTTTTCTGATTCTCTAACATATACAAATCCTCTTGAAATTACATCTGGTCCTGCTACTACTTCTCCTGTTGAAGAGTCCATTGTTAATACTATTACTATTAACCCATCTTGTGATAAGTGTTGTCTGTCTCTTAATACGATATTCCCAACATCTCCTACTCCTAGTCCATCTACTAATACTCTTCCATTTGGAACCATTCCAGCTAGTTTTATTTCATCTTCACTTAGTTCTACAACTCTTCCGTTTTCCATTAATACTATATTTTTAGCTGGTATTCCCATACTTTGAGCTGTTTCAGCATGTGCAATTAATTGTCTATATTCACCATGTACTGGTATAAAGAATTTTGGTTTTGCTAATGCAAATATTAATTTTTGTTCTTCTTGGCAAGCATGTCCAGATACGTGAACATCTGCTAATGCACTATATACAACTTCTGCTCCAATTTGCATTAAGTCATCTATTACTTTTGATACTAATTTTTCATTTCCTGGTATTGGATTTGCAGAAATAATTACTAAGTCATTTGGAGTTATTTTTACTTTTCTATGGTCTCCTGCAGCCATTCTTGTTAATGCTGACATTGTCTCTCCTTGACTTCCTGTTGTAATTATTACTAATTGTTCATCATTGTATGTTGACATCATATCTATGTCTATAAATAAATCTTCTGGACAATCTATATATCCTAATTCTCTTGCTGTATTTATCATATTTATCATACTTCTACCACATACAGCAATTTTTCTTTTATATTTTACTGCTGAGTTTACTATTTGTTGAACTCTATGAACATTTGATGCAAATGTTGCTACTACTATTCTTTTTGTACATCCATCAAATAAGTTATCAAATACTGGCCCTATTGAACTTTCTGACATTGTAAATCCTTTTCTTTCAGCATTTGTACTATCTGACATTAAGGCTAGTATTCCTTCATTTCCTAATTCTGCTATTCTTCCTAAGTCCATTATTTTTCCATCTATTGGTGTGTAATCAACTTTGAAGTCTCCTGTGTGTAATATTGTTCCTACTGGTGTTTTTATTGCTAACATTACAGAATCTGGTATACTATGTGTACTTCTTATAAATTCTACTTTAAAGTTTTTTCCTAATGTAATTGTTTCTCCTTGCATTACTTCTATTAATTTAGAACTTCTTAATATTTTATGTTCTTCTAGTTTATTTCTTATTAATCCCATTGCAAGTCTTGGTGCATAAACTGGGATGTTTATTTGTTTTAATAAATATGGTACACTTCCTATGTGATCTTCGTGTCCGTGTGTTATTATTAATCCTTTTATTTTATCTACATTTTTTTGTAAATATGTTATATCAGGTATAACTAAATCTATTCCCAACATATCATCTTCTGGGAATGATAATCCGCAGTCTACTACTATTATTTCATCTTCATATTCAAATACTGTTATGTTTTTTCCAACTTCGTGTAATCCTCCTAATGGGATAATTTTTAATTTTCCTTTTTTAAATACACTATTATTATTTGTTCTTGATTTTCTTGGCTCTCTTTTTTCTATTCTTTTTCCTATTTTATTTTCAATTTTTCTTTCTCTCTTTGCTGTTGTTTCCTCTTTTTTTTCTCCTTTTTCTGTTTTTTCTTCTTTTGCATTTTTTGTAGTTCTAGTACTTCTTGTTGTTCTTGCATTTCTTGTTACACCTGTATTTTTTCTTGGTGCTCTTGTTCTTCTCTCTGTTTTTCTCTCTACTTTTTCTGTCTTTTCATCTATCTTTTTGTCTAAATTCTCTTGTGCCATTTCTTCTCCTCTCTTTCTTTTTATTAATTTATTTTGAATTTCATTAAATCCTTTTAATCGTTTAAATTCTTCCATTGAAAAATGAAAGCACAAATAATTTATTATAACTTCTCTGCTTATAATAATTTCCTTTTTATTTAATTTTTAATCCGTTCTTGTTATTTCTTTTCTCTCTTTATATATTTAAACTTTTTAGGTTTTAAAAAAATCTCATTTTTTTGCCCTTTGGCAATGTCTTGGTTATTATACTATAAAATTTGGAAAAAGTCAAATATTGGAAAAATTAAATAGTGTATAAATTGCTTTAAAATTGTCTTTTCTCTTCCAACTTACATTTTCTTTACAGAATTTCATTTAACTTTTTAGTTGACAAAATAAAAAAAACTTTATCTACTAATCATAATTTATTTTAGTATAATAAAGCTTTATTTTTTAATAATTTGTATACGTACTTGTATATGTTCCATTTAATATTTGTCCTACTGAAATTGAACCAGTTCCTCCTGCACCACCTTTATAACCAGTAGCACACATTGCTATTCCACCATCTGCAGTTATTGAACCATTATTTTCTGTATAATTATCTTTATAGAATATATTTATCGAACCGCCTCCTGAGCTTCCTCCTCCAGCATTTCTAGAACTAGTTCCTCCATTACTTCCATTTGCTTCTATTATCGAATTATTTATTATATTATTAGCATATATTATAAGTAATCCTCCTGTTCCATTCTCTGCTTTAGTTATATCTGCTCCTCCAGTACCTCCTGGATTTCCAGCTCCACCTCCAGCTTCATCGTTATAATTACCAACTCCATTTCCTCCAGCACCACCATTTATATTTCCGTTTTTAGCTGTTATATATTGTCCATATACCATAGTTGCAGCAGCTCCACCTCCTGTTCCACCAGAATATGATGTACCCGCTGTCCCTGCACCAGAAGTTGCAGCACATCTATCTGATGTATCTGTACATAAAGCTGTTCCAGAACCTCCTCCTGCAGTTTGTCTACTTGTTGAATTTTTACCAGAATTTCCTATTTTACTATATCTTCCACCAAAGATACTATTTCCTACAACTTGTGATTTTACTCCTCCTTCTGCACCAACTGTCGGAACAAATTCATAACTATTATCACTATTTTTCCATAAATAAACATTTTGTCCTTCTGCTTTAGCTCCTCTTGCGGTCATACTTATTGTACCATTATTTGTTAATGTTCCTGTACAATAAATCATCATTCCTTTTGGTCCGCCATAACCATTTTTACTAGCATATGCTGTTAATTTTGCCTCTTCATTTATCGTTAAATCTCCATTTACTTTTAAAACTATCATACTTTTAGCATTTTCATTTTCTGTTGCAACATCATTTTCTGAACCAATTTCTGTGTTAGCATCTATTTCTAAATTTTGATTAAAGGTCTGCACTTTTAAATTATATGTTTCTTCAGCTACTTTTACACTATATTCTCCATCATCAAAATTATATTTTTCAACAGCATCTATTAAACTATCTGCCTCAAGTGAAGATTGGGTTGAATCTGTATTAACTTCATACTTTTGACTAATAGTAACTACATCTTCTAATTTATTATCTTTGTCTATTTCATTTACTATCTTTGCATAAATCGTTACTGTATTATCTTCTTCATTTACCTTACCATTTTGGGTTAAATCATAATCTAATGTTGATATTTTTCCTTTTCCTTCTACCCAATCGCCATTTTCGCCTATTTTATAATAGGTTTTAAATCTATCTGCAATTAAACTAAGATTATTTTTTATTTCGAATATTTTATAGCCTTCAATATCTTTTATCTTGCTGATTGATACAGAATTATTACTTATAGTCTCATCATTTAAAGTTATATTTTTTGATATTTCTTGCTCTCCATTTGTTTTTACTGTAAATGATAAATTACTATTTTTAACTGCAACATATTCTAATGAAACTTGTGTTTTTCCATTACAATTTATTGTTTTTCCATCTGATTCTTTTATATATTCTATTCCTTTTTCATCATTTACTTCTATTAACATTTTTATATTTTTTTCATCTTGATTATCATAAATTATATATGAAAATAATTCTGGTGTTTCTGGTTTTATTGTTTCATTCAGCTTTTGTAATATTCCTACTTTACCTAAACAAATATATATAATTAAAGTTAAAATTATAGCTATTACTATTATAAATAATATTTTGAAATTAACTTTTTTGGATTTCATTTTTTCTCCTCTGTGTTTTATTTTACTATTAATATAGTATCATATTTGATTTTTAAAGTAAATATTTTTTGGTTTTATTCTTTATTTTATAAATGACAATAATAAATTTAAATTTTATTATTGTCATTTATATTTACTAAAATATTTACAATTTTCTACTAATTTCTTAACTTTGTATAAGTAAATCCACTTTTTTATATTAATATTTTCATAATAACTTATTTTATATAAAGTACTGGACGGAATCCAAAGCTAGTATAAGTATCAGGAGCAGAATTGCATTCTCTGTAACAAGCAGGATATTTTGTATACGCATTACTGAAAGAACCACCACGAAGGTTGTATGTGTTGTATGTTGTATTATAGCTTAAATTTGCTTTATACGATGCCTCTTGTGTCCATTCCCATAAATTTCCTGCTACATCATATAATCCTTTTCTTAATACTTGTTCTGTTGAACCTGTTGTCAATATTACCCATGAATTTATTTCTTGATCTGTCTTTAGTTCATTTGTTTTTTTAAAACCTTCTGTTCCTCCATCTGATATATTTACATTTGTATAATATCCTCTTAAGTTTGTTAATGATACATTATCATAATTTCCCCATTTTGTACTTTTCATATCAGAATAATCTGATGTATCACTTAAAAATTTCATCATCACATCCCATTGTGTTCCTGTTATTAATCCACTTTGTACATACAAATTATTATTATATAATCTTTCACTCATTTCTACTGCTGTATAATAATCTGCATGATAATATGGTATACTATTTGCTTTTTCTACTATGTTTCCTGTTGAATTATTTGGATAATTTGAGTCTGTTATTACCTTTCCTCTTGCTATAAAATTATAATTTTGCCTTCCCCATCCATTTATTCCTGATTGTATTTCTACTGAGTTAAATAATGATGCATTATTACTAAATGTTACACTATCTTTGAATGTACCAGTTTCTTCATCTAATGTAGAAACACCTGCTTCATATCTTCCTACATAAAATCCACCATATTTTGATATTTGTGTTTCTTCAGCTGTATTTGTTTCTCTGTCCCATGATGCCATGTTTTGCATTCCAAAATCTATTTTTGTATATTCATTTATTGTACATGGTATCCATACGAATTGATTTCCTTTTAATTTTGTTGCATATTCGTGTGTTGTTTTATCTATTTTTCCATCATATTTATCAGCTTCGTTGTCTGATATTATTACTCCGGAATTCATGCTTCCACCTACATAGAAAAATCCTTTTGGTACTGGTACTGTTTCTCCATTTCCTACTGATACCGCATATACTGTTGATACTTTCTTTGTATCTTTTATTTCTGTTCCATTTGATGTTTTTATTATTCTTATTGTCTCTTCTCTCCATTCATCTTTTAAGGCCACTTCTGTTCCTGCATCTTGTGGATTATCTTTACTATTCTCTGGTAAATTATCTTGATTATTTCTTCCTACACATGTTACTGTTCCATATTCTGTTATTGTGAACTCATAGCCATCTACATTTACTTTTAAGTCCCATGTTACTTCTGTTACTTTTGGATTTATTCCTTCTGTTTTGTTTAAATTATCTTTTAAATATTCTTTATTTAATGTTCCTCCCGCATCATATGATGTCATTACTGCTATTTTTACTTTTTCCTCTGCATTAGCATATTTCGTTTCTTCTACTGCTTTTCTTACATTAGCAAATAAGCCTGTGTTGGTTATTGCTTGTATGCTTATTCCTGCTAGAATTAATAGAATAACAATTGTTATTACTAATGCTACTAGTGTTATAGCCTTTGAATTTTTCATAGCTAAATCTCCCTTTTAATTATTGTATTCTTCATTTATTATTTTATATAAAGCACTGGTCTAAATCCGCAACTTGTATACGTACTAACTACATAATGATAAAAACGACAACAAGCCGATTCACTTGAATATAAAAAGTGAAAAGAACCACCACGAAGAATTTGTGTGTTGAATGTTGTATTATAGCTTAAATTTGCTATATATGATGCTTCTTGTGTCCATTCCCATAAATTTCCTGCTAGATCATATAATCCTTTTCTTAATACTTGTTCTGTTGAAGCTGTTGTTAATAGTACATATGAATTTGTTCCCTCATTTGTTTTTACGTCACTTGTATTTTTAAATCCATCTGTCGAACCATTTAATGATACATTTGTATAATACCCTCTTAAATTTGTTAATGATACGTTATCATAATTTCCCCAGTTTGTACTTTTCATATCAGAATAATCTGATGAATCACTTAAAAATTTCATAATCATGTCCCATTGTGTTCCTGTTATTAGTCCACTTTGTACATATAAACTATTACTATATAATCTTTTACTCATTTCTACTGCTGTATAATAATCTGCATGATAATAAGGTATACTATTTGCTTTTTCTACTATATTTCCTGTCGCTTTATTTGAGTAATTTGAGTCTGTTATTACTTTTCCTCTTGCTATAAAATCATAATTTTGCCATCCCCAATTATTTATTCCTGTTCCTGCCGTTACTGAATTAAATAATGATGCATTATTACTAAAAGTTACACTATCTTTAAATGTATCTGTCTCTTCATCGAGTGTTGATACTCCTGCTTCATATCTTCCCACATAAAATCCGCCATATTTTTCTATTTGTTCTTTTTCAGCTGAATTTGTCTCTCTGTCCCATGATGAAGCATTAGACATTCCAAAATCTATTTTTGTATACTCGTCAATTGTACATGGAATCCATACGAATTGATTTCCTTTTAATTTTGTTGCGTATTCATGTGTTGTTTTATCTATTTTTCCATCATATTTATCTGCTTCATTGTCTGATATTATTACTCCTGTATTTATACTTCCACCAACATAATAAAATCCTTTTGGTACTGGTACTATTTCTCCGTTTCCTACTGATACAGGATATACTGTTGCTACTTTTGATATTTCTTCTGTTTCACTAATTTTTTCAGATTGTTTTGATATATCTCTAAATAATCCTGTATTTATTATTGCATTAATTATTATCACTATTATTAATATGATACAAATTACACTTACTAATTTTACTAATGTTATAACATTTTTCTTCATACCATCCTCCCATTTTTTTTTTTATTCTTTTACAAATGTTCCTTCAAGAATTCTTCCGATGGTAACTGTTCCATCTCCACCTTTTCCGCCTTTTCTTTTTGCACTTTTTATGTTGGTTTGAACAGCTTCTACTCCTACTGCAGTTATCTCTCCATTATTTTCACAGTTGTTCCCATAAAATATGTTTATAGAACCTCCTCCTGAGCTTCCTCCTGGAGAATCCACTGCTGTTTTATTAACTCCAATAGAACCATTTGATGCTATTTTTGAATTATTAACTATATTATTTGCATACATTATTAGTAATCCACCAGATCCACAACTTTCAATATTAGATTCATCTATTGTAATTATTTGATTTTTAACTCCTGAAGATGAAGCACTTTGAATATTCCCATCTTGAATTCCTACACCACCACTAGCATACCATGTTAAACCACCAGAACTAGCATAAGCACTTCCGTTTCCTCCTTTTCCCCCTGCAATTCCATTTTCTCCGTTTACTTCATTTGTCCTAGTTACAGCTCCACCGCCTCCGGCTTCCTCCTGCATAACTAGTTCCTTCACTCCCAGCACCAGCAATAGCTTCATAACTTGTATAATGTACTGTCGCAGAACCAGCTCCACCGCTTCCAGTTTGTCTTCCTATTCCATTATTTCCAGTAATTCCATATTTATGATATCCGCTTGATCCATTATAATTATAACTAAAATCATATTTTTTATTACTAGCTACTGTATTTTGAGTTTTACTTGCTCCGAACCGCCGGAATATACTCATATTCTCCATTTAGATTTTGCCATAAATATACATTTTGTCCACTAGTTTTAGCTCCTCTTGCTGTCATACTTATTGTACCATTATTTGTTAATGTTCCTGTACAATAAATCATCATTCCTTTGGGTCCGCCATATCCATTATCACTTTTACATGCTGTCAAAGTAATTCCTGAGTTCACAGTTAAATCACCATCTATTTTTAAAATTACCATATTTTTAGCATCTTCACTCTCAGTTCCTATATCTGTTTCTTTATTGCCAAATTCATATTTATTTTGTTTTAATTCTGCTCCATCTACTTGTTTAATTCCATCTAATATTAAATCACCTTTATACACTAATATATTAGCTGAATATTTTTCACTTTTTACAGAAATATTTCTTATTTCACTTTTAGTAGCATTTTTTACTATTCCTATTAAACTTTCATTTGTTTTTTCGATATCTAAATTTGGAATTATTTCTTCTATTTTAATTAGTTTTTTTCCGATTTTTATATCAGTTATATTTCCTACTTCATTTTTTACTACTTCTGCATTCGAATTTTTTACTATATTTTCTAATTCTTCAGTTGTAATTTTACTTCCACTTTCTTGTAATTCCATTAATTTCATATTTACCGCTTCTTTTATTGCAGCTATTTGTGTTAATTCACTTGTTTTTTGTGTATTTTCTATTATTCCTCCATTTTGTAAAATAGCATTAATACTTATTCCAGCCAAAATTAATAAAATTATAATTGTAACTACCAATGCTACTAATGTTATCCCCTTGATATTTTCTTCCTTCATACTTTTCCTCCTATTTTTCTTTTGCATATTACACAATTTATTATGTATTAAAATTATATCAAAAAGAGATTTCTTAATCAATAAAAAACAATATTTTTACATAATTTTTAATGTATATACAAACACTTAATAATTTTTTTGTTAAAATTTATCATAAGAGTTTACCAATAAATAAATTCTCTCTAATTGCCAGTTTGTTTATTTGTTGATATTTCTAATATTATTGTATATTAATTAGGAGGTTCTAGTGAAATTCAGGAGAATAAAAGATTTAAGAGAAGATAATGATAAACACCAAAAAGATATAGCTCAATTGCTAGGAATATCTCAACAATATTATTCAGAATATGAATGTGGTAATAGAACTATTCCAATAATTCATTTAATCACTTTAGCCAAATATTACGGTACTTCTATCGATTATATTGTTGGTTTAAGTGATGAAAAAATTATAATAAAAAAGAAGAAAAAAACAAGTTAATTATAATTAATTTTAAAGCATTAATTACAATAACTTGTTTTTTGTTTTATATTTCCATTTGACTTGCTAAAAATGTTGCTGCTGATTGTGCTACTTTCTTTTCTACTTCATTCATCTTTGCATTTGAGTCTTTTGACATTAATATTACTGTTCCTATTGTATCTCCATTTGAAATTATAGGATATACAATTTGCGCATTATATTTTCTTTGATTATTATCATTTTTAGTAATTGGCATTGCCATATCACTATTTTCTTTGCTTGTATATACTTCTTTGTCATCCATTAGTTTTTCTAACTCTTGACTTACATCTTGTTCTAAATATTCTTTTTTAGAACCTCCAGCTACTGCTATTATTGAATCTTTATCTGTAATACATGCAATATGTCCTGTTGTTTTTGCTAATGTCTCAGCATAACCTGTTGCAAATTCTGATAACTCACCAATAGGAGAATATTTTTTTAATATTACTTGTCCTTCTCTATCTGTAAATACTTCAAGTGGGTCTCCGCTCTTTTATTCTTAAAGTTTTTCTTATTTCTTTTGGTATTACTACTCTACCTAAATCGTCTATTCTTCTTACAACACCTGTTGCTTTCATAATTTTCCTCCTTTAATTTCAAGTCTACTCTTATTATCTCAAAAGAGGAAATTTTTATACATTTTTATTTATTTTTTTAAAAAGGAAACAAACTAGGACTAACCTAATTTGTTTTCTTCTTCTTTTTCTTCTTTTTTTGGCAAGAAACTTGTCTTATATTTATCTAATATTACTCCTAAACTCTTTGAAAATTCTTTAAGCATAACAATTTTTATGCTTTGTCCTTTTCCTTTTAAATAATCATCTATAACTTGTTTTAGTTGTTTGATGTTTTTCATTTCTGGTTCTATTTGTTTTGTATATTTTTCTGCCCTATTTAATAATTTTTCTTTTATTAGAACTATATCTTCATTACTTGCACAAGATATTCTTTGGAACATTTGATATACATCATAATATTTAAATATTGGTATGTCCATACATTCTCTATCAAATTTTTCATAGAATTCTTCCATTTTCATTGGGATACACTTGAATATTACTTCTGCTTTTTCTTTATACATTTTATCTAATAATTGATTATTTAACATATGGAAATGTTTGATTATTTCTTCCATATCTTCTTCAAATTGTTCTATTGCTATTTTTGAAAGTTCCTCTTCAACGTTTTTACAATATTGTGATTTTAAAGAAGATAAATTCATTCCATTGAAAAATACATTTTTTAATGTTTTTATGTCATAATCTATTAATCCTTTTCTTGAAAAATAGCTAAAATATGCATATATTTTTACTGTATCTATTAATTCTATATTTCCTTGTTTTACTTCTTCTAAAACTTCTTTTATTACTCTATCAAATTCATCATCAGAAATTTTCCAATATTCTTCTGTAAGTAATCTTTTATAACCAGGCAAGTTTTCTGTATCTACTGTATTTCTTATTGTTTCCATATTTTCTTTGAATAATTTCATATCAAATATTCTTGTTCTTACATAATATTCAATAAATTTAAAAAATCTGTATTCTGCTTTGAAATTGTAATAATAGTTATTATCAAATTCTTTTATATAGAATTGTCTATTGTCCATTAATATTCTTGATGATACTAATAATGATTTGTATTCTTCATTGTCTTTTACATTTATAAATTTATCCTTTGTTATTTTTCCAGCTTTTATTTCAAATGATATAGCTATTGTAAATATTAGCATTGTTTGCATTACTCTATTATTTGTATTTGGGTAATTTTTTTCTACCATTTCATATATTTTTTGGAAGTCATTTAAAGCGTGTTTTAAAATTCTTAAGTTTCTTGTTCCACTTCTTTCAAATGTTAAAATTATAAGTCTTGTATTTTCTCTTAAAAATCTTATTAAATCCGGATTACTTTCATATCTCATCAAAATTCCATTTATTATATAATCAAATTTTGGAGCATAATCAAATGTTTCTCCTATTAATTTTTCTTTTATTCTTTCATAATCATTTGCTTTATCAAATACATGCTCTATTTTATTTTGAATTTTTTCTACCATTGGCTTGTCCGTAGTATTTAGTTCCCCTTGTTTATCTAACAAATATGTTGCTATAAATGTTTTCATTTCTAGATTTGAACTTTTTAATTTTGTAGATAATTCTTTTTCATTACATATTATTATTGTTTTTATATGATCATGTTCAACAAAATTATTTATATAACCTAAGATATCTATAACATCCACATTTGCTCTTTCCAAGTCATCAAAACATAGAACCTTGTCATCTGTTGAGAAAAATTCTCCATAATCTAATTTATCTCCATTTTGTGTAACTCCAAAGAAATTAGCCATATCTAATCCTGTTTTTGCATATTCTGGTATAGTTGTTTGACCTGTTTGTTCCATAAATTTTCTTAAATTTTTGTCCATTAATTGGGTTGTTTCAATAAATATTTTTTTACTAATATCTTCTAAGTTTGAGATACCATATAATGACATATATATTGTTGTATATCTCTTACCATTTAACTGCATTGATTCTATTTTTTTTCTTATTTTATTATTCCAGAAATGAGTTTTACCCACTCCCCATTCTCCATTTATCATAATTGCATAGTCTGTATAATCTGACCTTACATAATCTAATATACTTTCTACTAAATCTTCCATTTTTCCCTCCATATACGACTTTTAATCTTTTGCTAATACTAGTACACCTATTTTCTCAGGATTTGCCTTCCTTAATATTCTACTACATTCATTTACTGTACTTCCTGTTGTGTATATATCATCAATTAATAAGATTTTTTTATTTTCTATTAATTGTCTGTTTGTTAATTCATAAACTCCATAAATATTTTGCAATCTATCTTCTTTGTTTAGTTTACTTTGTTCTATTATATTTTTTGTTTTTATTAAACAATTATTCATTAATTCCAAATTTGTTTTGTGGGCTATTTCTCTTGCTATAAGTAAACTTTGATTATAACCTCTTTCTTTTTGCCTTTTGGGACTAATTGGAACTGGTATAATTGTATCATAATTTTTTATATTTTCAAATATTTTTTTATTTTTTAACAAAAAATTTACAAAGGTTACATATATGTATGATTTTTCATTAAATTTGTAGTCTATTATTATTTTTCTTATTTTCCCCTCATATCTAAATATGTACATTAATTCATTAAAATATTTGTCTTCTATTTCTGTTCCTTCCTTTATTATTTGATTTTCTGATTGTTTGTTTAAGTTTATTTCACATTTTTTGCATAATGCATTTGGGGTTATTTTTCCACATATTCCACACGTTTGGGGATATATTAGATTTAGAATTTTTTCTTGGATTTTTAAAATTTTTATCCACTCTTTTCTTGATTTAAAATAAAAATAGGGAATTAGATATTAAAACTAATCCCCTAACTTTTTCATTCTCCTTTTCTTTTTTGGTGGAGTTAAAACCGCTTTTTCATTCTCCGTTTCTTTTTTGGTGGAGTTAAAACCGCTTTTTCTAACTTATATAAGTTAGTTATTATTAGTATACTCATTATAATCTATTTTATGTAGATTGTCAACAAAAACATTTCGACAAATTATGACATCAACTATTAAGCATTCTCATCTTAAATTCCAACCCCGTATTTCTCTTCTTACTATCTACATTTTGAACCATATAATCCACAACACGTCCACTTCCAATAATTATAAGTAATTTTTTTGCTCTCGTAATTCCAGTATACAATAAATTCCTTGTAAGTAACATAGGAGCTGATTGAGGAGCTAGCATAATTACAACATCAAACTCACTTCCGTTGTGCTTTATGGATTGTTATAGCATAACTATGTTCTATTTGTTCCAATTCTGTAAAACCATACCAAGCTATTTTTTCGTCATCAAATTGGATTTTAATAACCTTTTCTTTTTCATCTATTTCTAATATTGTTCCCATCTCTCCATTGAATACACCTGTTCCAATTTCTGGTTTTTGTGGAATTTTATAACCTCCAATATTATATTCTTGTTTTTGGTTGTTTTCTTTTTCCCAAGTTATGTCATAATTATTTTTTATTTGCATTATTCTATCTCCAACTCTAAAGATAGCCCCACCATTTGCTTTTTCTGGTAATTCATCTATATTTGGATTTAATACATTTTGCAAAGCTTTGTTTAATTCTCGCGTTCCTAATGGTCCTTTTTTGGTTGGTGTTAATACTTGTATGTTTTTAAAGAAATCATAATTGCCAAATTTTTCTAACCTTCCTGTTGATAAGCTTATTACTTCTTGTAATATTTTTTCTGTTGAATTTTGCTGTATAAAGAAAAAGTCCTCTTTTGTATCTTCTTCTATTTCTTTATCTTCTTTACTTAAAAATTTTTGACCATTATTTACTCTATGTGCATTTAATATAATTTTACTTTTTGCAGCTTGTCTAAAAATTTTGTCCAATTTTACTGTATTTATAACTTCAGAATTTATTAAATCTTTTAATACACTTCCTGGTCCTACTGATGCTAATTGGTCTACATCTCCTACTAGTATTAGTTTTGTTCCTTGATATATACATTTTAATAAATAGTTCATTACAAACATATCTACCATTGAAAGCTCATCTACTACTATTACATCTGCATCTATTGGAGCTCCTTCATAATCACTATGTCTTGTATATATCCCCTCATCATCTAATTTTCCAAGTCCTAATAATCTGTGCAAAGTTGATGCTTCCTTGTCTGTTGCTTCAGTCATCTTTTTGGCTGCTCTTCCTGTTGGTGCTGCAAGTACTACTTTTTTATTTTTTTCTTCATATAGGTCTATTATTGTTTTTATTATTGTGGTTTTTCCTGTTCCAGGTCCACCTGTTATTATTGTAACATTTTTTTCATTTATTGCTTTTATGGCTTCTTTTTGTTTTTCTGATAATTCCATTTTGGATTTTTCTTCTACTTTTTTTAATGCTTTGTCTATATGTTCTATTTTTTTCATGTTTTTGCTATTGTCTAATCTAATTATTCTTGTTGCAATTTCTTCTTCCACTTTATAAAAATTGTATAAATAAATCCATTCTACTCCATCTCTTTTTTCTATAACAATTTCATCTTTTGCTTTTAGTCCAATTAGATTGTCTTCTATACATTCAGTTGTTACATCTAATAAGGTTATTACAAATTCTATTAAGTTTTCTTTTACAACACATGAATGTCCATTATAAGTTGCTTTTATTAATGCATATTTAATTCCACTTTCAACTCTTTTTTGATTATCATAACTTATTCCTAAGTCTAATGCCATTGCATCAATTTGTTTAAAATCAACACCTCTAGCTATATCTATTAATATATATGGATTTCCTTCAATTTGTTCTATTGCATTAACTCCTAATAGATTATAAACTTTTTTTGCGTGTTCTGCCCCAATTTTAAATCTTTCCAAAAATCCAACTATTTGCCATACTTCCCAATTTTCTAAAAAACTTTGTGACATTTCTAAGGCTTTAGCTTTGGTTATACCTTTTATTTCAGCTAATCTTTCTGGTTCAAATTTAAAGATATTTATAGTGTCATCTCCAAATTTTCTTATTATTTTTCTTGCAGTTACTTCCCCAATACCTTTTACATTACCATTTCCTAAATATTTTTCTAGTGCTGATAAGGTTTCTGGCATTATTTTTTCAAATGTATCTACTTTGAATTGTCTTCCATAATCTTTATGTTCCACAAATTTTCCAAACAATTTTAGAGTATCTCCACTTGTTATAAATGGTAGATACCCTACTATTGTTACTAATTCATCTTCTGTTTCAAAAGTTGATATAGTATAGCTATTTATTTCATTTTGATAAATTATGTCTGCTACTTCTCCTTTGATTTCCAATTTTTTCTCCTTGTTCTTAGAATATTCTTAAAATATCATTGTATGTGACATATAATGATAATGCAATTAATAATGAAAATCCTATTAATTGTATATTTATTTCTGTTTTTTCGTTTAATGGTTTTCTACGAATTGCTTCTATTATAAGTAATAATATTTTTCCTCCATCTAATGCTGGTATTGGTAATAAGTTTGTTACACCTAATGATAAAGATATTAATGCTAACATATATACAAATTCTTTAAATCCATTTGTTTTTGCTACAACTTCAGAAATTCCAACTGGTCCCATCATTTGGTCTACACTAACTCCTCCTGTAAATAGCATTTTTATATTATCTAAAATTGAAAATGCAAATTTTTTTGTTTCCATTCTTCCATATATTAAGTGATTTATTAAATTTTTGTCTGATTGTTTTAAAGTTACTCCTAAATAATATGAAGATACGTAATCTGGTGTTAGTTCTACTGTAATTTCCTGTTTGTTTCTTTGAATTATTAATGTCATTGTGTTTAGACCTTTTTCTTGTATAATTTGTACTAATTTTGAAACATCTTCATTTATGTTTTCTCCATTAATTTTAATTATTTTATCATTTGCTTGTAATCCTTGCTTTTCTGCTGAGCTTCCTTTTTCTACTGATAATATTTTGCAATTATTGTCTAAATACATTCCTGTATTTTTATTTGTTACTTCTGTTGGTTTTATATTAAATTCTAAAATTTCATCATTTCTTTTTATTTTTAGATTTATTATTTCTCCATTAGATTTTTCCATAATTGAATTTAAATCTTCTTTGTTTTTTATTTTTTTACCAGCTAATTCAACTATTTTATCTCCTTTTTGTAATCCGATTTCTTCTGCTACATAATTATTTATTGTTCCATCAATTTCATTTGTTATATAAGTACTTGATGTTGACATTAAAATAAAGTAAACTAATAACCCAAAGATTATATTTACTGTTGCTCCTGCTATTACTATTGCTATTCTTTTTGGAATACTTGCTTTTGAAAAAGAACCTTCATTTTCAGATCTTTCTTCTTCTCCTTCCATACTGCAAAATCCACCTAATGGTATTAATCTTAAAGCATATTTTGTTTCTTTTCCTTGTTTTTTCCATATTGTTGGTCCAAAGCCAATAGCAAATTCATTTACTTTTACTTTGCAAAGTTTTGCAACTATTAAATGTCCTGCTTCATGGATTAGTATCAAAAATCCTAATAAAAATATTATTTTTAAGGCTGATATTATAATTGTCAAATTAACTTCCTCCTTTAACAATTTGAACAAAAGAAGGATTGTTAGTCCTTCTCTATATAATCCTTCTTTTAAAGTATTGTAAATAATAAATAAGCAAATGGTGCTAAAAATAGAACACTATCTATTCTATCTAACATTCCACCATGTCCTGGTAATAAGTTACTATAATCTTTAATATCTACATATCTTTTTATACAAGATGCTGAGAAATCTCCGATTTGTCCTATTAAACTTAACACTATTCCAACTATTATTACATACATATATGAATAATTAAATTGGAAATATCTATTTAGTATAACTGCATATAAAACCATTATTAATACTGCACCTATTGTACCAGCTATACATCCTTCAATTGATTTTTTAGGACTTACTTTGCTAAATTTGTGTTTTCCAAATTTTTTACCTATTAAATATGCAAATACGTCTGTACCCCATGCTGATATTAATATATAGCCAATTAAAATTTTTCCATTTTGCATTGCATCTATTAATGTTAAAAATGATATAAATACTGGAATATAACATATTCCTAAAAGTGTGTAACTCATATCTTTAAATGAGATTTTCATATCTGTTGCAATTACATTTGCAAATAAGATTAACATTATTGATGGTAAAAACATCATTATTGCTTTTAGCATATTTTGTTCTGGTATAAAGTTTACGGCTACAACACTTAAGCAACTAAGATATGCTACCCATTTTATTGGTGTACATACTTTTGATATTGCTTTTAAGTATTCATGCATTGCTACTAAAGCTATAATTGCAAGTAATAGTCCAATTACATATTTGTTTGGTATTAATAACATAATTGCTACTGATATAGCAACAATAAAACCTGATGTAATTCTTTTTAAATCCATATTATTCATTCCTTTGTCTTTTATTTTATTATTTTGCTCCAAATTTTCTATTTCTTTGTTGATATATTTTTATAGCATTTTCTAAATCTTCTTCTGAAAAATCTGGCCAATATTTTTCTATAAATAAAAATTCTGAATATACTAATTGCCAAGGTAAGAAATTACTTAATCTTATTTCTCCACTTGTTCTTATTAATAAGTCTGGGTCTGGTTGACCTTGTGTATATAAATTGTTTGATATTGTTTCTTCTGTTATATCTTCAATATTTAATTTATTTTCTTTAACTTGTTCAGATATATTTTTTACAGCTTTTAATAGTTCATCTCTTCCACCATAATTTAAGGCTATATTAAAAGTAATTCCTGTATTGTCTTTTGTTCTTTCCATACATTTTGATATACTATCTTTCATTTTTTCTGATAGTCCATCTCTACTTCCAATTATTTTTACTTTTATATTTTCTGAATCTGCTCTTTTACTATAATCATCTAAATAGCTTTGGAATAATGTCATTAAAGTTTTTACTTCTTCTTCAGCTCTTTTCCAGTTTTCTGTTGAAAAAGCATATACTGTTATATATTTTATTCCTCTTTTATTTGCATATCTTACTATTTTTTCTAGTGTTTTTGCACCTTCTTTATGTCCTAGCCCTACTGGCAATCCTCTTTCTTTGGCCCATCTTCTATTACCATCCATAATAATAGCTATATGTTGTGGCAAATTTTCTTGTTCCATATTTCCTCCTATTTAACTGTCTTATTTGTTTCTTTCTTTAATATATATTGCAAGTTGTTTTAAAAATTCTGCTTTTTCTCCATATTGTTTTAAATCATCTATTGCTTCTTGTGTTATTTTTTCTAGTTTGTTTTTTGCTCCATCTAATCCATATTGAGATACATACGTACATTTTCCTAATTCTTTGTCATTACCAACTGGTTTACCTGTTATTTTAGCATCTCCTTCTTCTGATAAAATATCATCTTTTATTTGGAAAGCTAATCCTATTCTATCAGCATATCTAGAAAGTTTTTCTATATCTTCTTCACTTGCATCTGCAAGAACTGCTCCCATTCTTACACATAGTTTTAATAATGCACCTGTTTTATTAACATGTATATATTCTAATAATTCTGGTGATATTTCTTTTCCTTCTAATTCTGTGTCAATATACTCTCCTGCAATCATTCTATCAACTGCTTTGGAAAATTCATTAAAAGCTCTTACTTTGTTTTTTAATACTGCACAATTTCTATTTTCATCATTTACTGTTTTTGAGATTTCATCACTTATTACAATATATGCTTGATTTAATAATCCATCACCAGCAAGTATTGCTGTTGCTTCATTAAATTTTTTATGATTTGTTAATTTTCCATGTCTAAAATCATCATTGTCTATTCCTGGTAAATCATCATGAATAAGTGAAAAATTATGTACCATTTCTATTGCCATTGCATATGCCATACATTTTTCATAATCTTGTTTAAATAATTCATATGTTGCTATTACTAATATTGGTCTTAATCTTTTTCCACCTGCCATTAAGCTATATTCCATTGATTGATTTAAAACTTGTTCTGGACATTCTTGTTTTCTTATATATTTTTCTAGTTCACTATTTACAATATCTTGATACTTTTTTAAATTTTCTTTGAATTCCATTTTTGATAGTCTGCTAGCTTTATAGTTAGCATTCCCCTTTCCACATTTGATATTTTATTATACTGACATTACTTCTTTTTCTTTGTTTGCTAATATTTTATCTATTTCTTCTACACTTGTATCTGTTAGTTTTTGAATATCATTTTCTGCTTGTTTTAATTCATCCTCTGTCATATTTCCTTCTTTTTGTTCAGCTTTTGCTGTTTCTATTCCATCTCTTCTAACTGCTCTTACTGCTACTTTTGCTTCTTCTGCCATTTTTTTGATATCTTTTACTAAATCTTTTCTTCTCTCTTCAGTTAATTCAGGGAAAGCTAGTCTTATTACTTTTCCATCATTATTGGGGTTAATTCCAATATCAGATGCTAAAATTGCTTTTTCTATGTCTTTTAAAACACTAATATCCCATGGTTGAATAACTATTAATCTAGCTTCTGGTACTGAAACTCCTGCTACTTGATTAATTGGTGTTGGTGTTCCATAGTAGTCTATTCTTATTTTATTTAATATTGCAGGATTTGCTCTTCCTGCTCTTACTTCTGCTAATTTTTCGCTATATACGCTTATTGTTTTTTCCATTTTTTCTTTTATATTTGTGTAATCCATAATCATTCTCTCCTTTTAATTTTTTATTTTACTAAAGTTCCTATATGTTCACCTTTAACTGCTCTTACTATATTTTCTGGGTCAGCTATTCCAAAAACTAATAATGGAATATTATTATCTCTACATAGTGCTGTTGCTGTTGAATCCATAACTTTTAAGTCTTTTTCTAAAACTTCTAAATATGAAATTTTATCATATCTTTCTGCATTTGCATCTATTTTTGGATCAGCTGAATATACTGCATCAATTGCTTTTCCTAATAAGATTATATCTGCATTGATTTCTGTTGCTCTTAATACTGCTGCTGTATCTGTTGTAAAATATGGATGCCCTGTTCCGCAAGCAAATATTACAACTCTTCCTCTTCCTAAATGTTTTTCTGCTTTTCTTATTATGAATGGTTCTGCAATTTCTCTCATTTCAATTGCTGTTTGAACTCTTGAATTTACCCCTCTTGCTTCTAAAGCATCTTGAAGTGCTAATCCGTTCATTGCTGTTGCAAGCATTCCCATATAGTCTGCTGTTGCTCTTTCCATTTGGTGTCCGTTTCTTCCTCTCCAGAAGTTTCCTCCTCCTACTACTATTCCTACTTCAACTCCCATTTCTGTTACTTCTTTTATTTTATCACATATTTTTCCTATTGTTTCAGCATTTACTCCTGTCTTGTTTTCTCCTGCTAGTGCTTCTCCACTTAATTTTAAAAGCACTCTTTTGTATTTTGCTTCTGACATTTTTACACTCTCCTCTAAATTTATTTTGTTTTTCTTTCGTATTCTATCATATATTTTTTTAAAAATATACCCTTTTGAGGAAATTTTTGGAATTTAATTTTGGATTTATTTTTAGTTATAAATTTTTTCAATACAAAAAAAGATAAAGTTATTTTATAACCTTATCTCCCTGTAAGTTATTTATATTTGAAATATAAACATTACTTGATTCGTATCGTCATCTGTTGCTTCAGATGTAAAAGTTACTACTTTCTTTTCATTTAAAGTACAATTGTAAAACATTGTAGTTTGATTAGAATATCCTTTTCCATCATTTCCTTCTCCATACCTTGAAAGAAATAAAAATTCAGCTTTATCGCCTCCTGTAAGAGTACCATATGGATTTGTTTCTTTAGTATAATTACCAGCACCACTATCATTTCTATTACTTCTAACAATTATAATAAAATATTTTCCTTTTTCTAATTCCTTAGAATTTGAAATTGATTGATAACTTGATGTTTCATTTTTGGTAGCCACAACTCTATCAATATATTTTAATTCTTTATTATAAAATGAATATAATTCATTTTATGATTTTTCAAGATCTATCTCTGTTCCATCTGCTTTGGTATATTTTATATCTTTGGCTAGATAGTTATATGTAGCATATGCTGTTATGCTACTTGTAATTATTATTGTTATTATTAAAATCAATATTATTTTTATTTTATTTTTCATCGTTAACCTCTTATATTTAATATTTATATCCTATTATTTTTACAGGAATGCAAGTACCATTATATTCTCTTGTACTTCCATAATAAGCCTCATTAATTTTAAACGTAATATTATCTATATACTCAACATTTCTTTTGGCTACTTTATTAGAATATCCTGAACCTGATTGTAATGAAAAAGTATAACCTTTATAAGCTCTTTGAACATAATAATCTGGTTCAGTATTATAATACTTAAATATAACATCAAAATAATCATAATTATCATTTGCTAATTTTATTGTTTGTGGTTCAAATGTTTTTAATTCTGTATCTGGATTTTCCCATAAAGTTTGTACTATTATTTTTGAGTCTCTTGTTGATCCAATTGTTACATATTCATTAACATTATGTTCATAATTTCCTAATATTTTATTTTCATTTTTTTGTGCATTTTCAGTTGCATTTTTTGCTTGCTTTGCATTTTCAAATAATCCAGTTTGTGTTAAATTAACTATTGCTACTCCAGCTAATATCAATAAAATAATTATTGTTATTACTAATGCAACTAATGTTATTCCATTATTTTTTCTTAAGTTTCTCTCCATTTTATTTTCTCCTCTCACACTTTTAATTAGTGTTCTCTACTTCAAAAAAATTATAGCATAACCGGTTGTATATTGCAACATTCTTTTTTTATTTTTTTGATATCATTAATAAATATATATAAAATAAATTGGAGATAAAATGGAAAAAGATATTTATTATTTAGTTGGTCAAAATATTAAAAAACAAAGAAAATTAAAAGGTTTAACTCAGCTACAATTAGCAAATAAAACCTTTTTTAGTTATGAATTTATACGAAAAATAGAATCAAAAAGTGCTTGTAGAAATACTTTTTCTTTGGCTACATTGTCTAAAATTGCATCAGCACTTGATATAGATATTAGATTGTTATTTGAACCATTAGATGATGATAAAACAGCATAAAATAAAAAAAGAAACACTTTTATTTTTTAGTGTTTCTTTTTCTTATTATCTCTTCAACTATTTTAATTGGTTCATAACTTCTTCTGCGAAGTTTTCTTCTTTTTTCTCGATTCCTTCACCTTTTTCAAATCTAGCAAATGCTATAACTTCTGCATCTTTTTCTGCTAATAATTGAGAAACTTTTTTGTTTGGATCTTTAACAAATGGTTGGTCTACTAAACAGATTTCTTCATAGAATTTTCCAATTCTTCCTTGAACGATTTTTTCAGCTATTGCTTCTGGTTTTCCTTCATTCATTGTTTGAATTTTTAAGATTTCCATTTCTTTAGCAACTCTTTCTGCTGGTACTTCGTCTTGTTTTACATATTCTGGTCTAGCTGCTGCTATTTGCATACAAATATCTTTTGCAACTTCTTCTGTTCCTTTTGCCATATTAACTAAAACAGCTATTTTTCCATCACCATGAATGTATTTTGCAACTAATCCTTCTGATTCGAATCTTGCAAATCTTCTTATTGATAAGTTTTCTCCTATTGTAGCTATTTTTCCAACTAATGCTTCTTGAACTGTTTTTCCTTCTTCGAATTCTGCTGGTTGTGCTAATAATTCTTCAACATCTTTTGGATTTTTATCTACTACTTGTTTTGCAACGTTTTGAACAAATGCTTTGAATTCTGCATTTTGTGCAACGAAGTCTGTTTCTGAGTTAACTTCTACTATTGCTCCAACTTTTCCATCTTCTGATATAGAAGCTTCAACTAATCCTTCTGCTGCAACTCTTCCAGATTTTTTAGCTGCTTTTGCAATTCCTCTTTCTCTTAATAATTCCATTGCTTTTTCCATATCGCCATCTGTTTCTGTTAAAACTTTTTTGCAGTCCATCATTCCTGCACCTGTTTTTTCTCTTAATTCTTTTACTAAACTTGCTGTAACCATTTTTTAATTCCTCCTTATTATTTTTATAAAAAATATCTAATTTTAAAGGGCTAGCTCGCTACGTCCGAAATATTATCGTACGAGCGTTGCTCGCCCTTTTATAATTTATAATTATTCTTCTTCGCTACCTGCTACAACTTCTTCCATTGATGCTGGTTCTTCTGAAACTTCTTCTGTTACTTCTTCAGCTTCGAAGCTTTCTCCTTGTCTTCCTTCGATTATTGCATTTGCCATAACGTCTGCTATTAATTTAACTGCTCTTATAGCATCATCGTTTCCTGGTATAGCATAATCAACATCTTCTGGATTACAGTTTGTATCAACTAATCCGATTACTGGTATATTTAATTTTCTAGCTTCTAATATTGCTATTCTTTCTTTTTTAGGATCTACTAAGAATATAACTCCTGGTAATTTGTCCATTTCTTTGATTCCACCTAAGTTTCTTTCTAGTTTTTCCATTTCTTTTTTTAGTAAGATTACTTCTTTTTTAGGTAATACTTCAAAAGTTCCATCTTCTTGCATTGTTTCTAAATCTTTTAATCTTTGTACTCTTGCTCTGATAGTATCGAAGTTTGTTAACATTCCTCCTAACCATCTTTGATCAACATAGTACATTCCTGATTTGATTGCTGCTTCTTTCATGCACTCTTGTGCTTGTTTTTTAGTTCCTACAAATAGAACTGTTTTTCCTTCTTCTGCTTGTTCTTTTAAGAAAGCATAAGCTTCATCTAATTTTTTAGATGTTTTTTGTAAGTCGATGATATGGATACCATTTCTAGCTTGGAATATATATTCAGCCATTTTAGGATCCCATCTTCTTGTTTGATGTCCAAAGTGAACACCTGCTTCAAGTAATTGTTTCATTGCAACTACTGCCATTTTAAATTCCTCCCTTTTTGTTTTTACTTCCATAAAGTTCTACGTTTAAACCGGACCAATTACTTGGCACACCCTTTCAAACTTGCTTTATGTGATTAATACGTTCTTTATTATACCAGCATTTTCCAATAAATGCAAGTGTTTTTTTTATTTTTCTACACCTTCGTCAATTTTTTCTTCATTTTGTTCTAATTTTTGTGTATCCTTCTCTGTTTTTTCTTTATTTGAAGGACCTAATATAATCTTCATATCATTTTTCAATATTTCTACTGGTCTTTCAAAATTCATCTTTATATTAGCTTCTATTTCATCACTACTCATATCTAAAATTAATGTCTCAGAGCCATAATCTATAAAAGATTTTATAGATCTAAAAAATTCTATATCATTTTCTTGTAAAATTCCATTATATTTACTATTTAAGTAATTATAATAATACATATACTTCTTTTCAATTAATTGTTGTTTTTCTTTTTGATATTCTTCTTCAGATATTGCTTTTTTTCTTTCTTTTAAATCATTCATATATTTATTAGTTTGTTTTACAGCATAATCTCCATAAAATCTCTTTTCTGAAATATCTACTATTACATTTTCTTTTTCAAAAGCAGATAAACATTCTAAATTATTTGTAAAAAATAGTCTCTCTTGTATTTTTCCTATATTTGATACTATTATTTCAAGTTCTGTTTCTCTAAACTTCTCATAATTATCACCTTTAAAAATACTTGGCTCTAATACTTGTTCATTTTCTCCATATTCTTCATTAAATACACTCATATTTCTTGATGCATATCTCAATGCTTGAAATGATAATATTACATATTCTTTTAATGATTCTATAACTGTTTGAATATCACCAAAATCCGAATTTTCCTCATAGCTTTGTTTATATTTATTTATTTCTGAATATATTTTTCTATATTGCTCTTGTTCTTGTTCAAATAATGTTTTTAAAATATTGTTTTCTAATATAAATTTCTCATCAATTGCTTTTCCTTCATTTTCCATTTTTGCAATTTCTATTAAAAAAGATACTATTTTATGGTTTATTGATATTATTTTGTCTAATGCCTCATTTACTTCTTCCATACGCCTTCTCCTTATACTTTTTTAAGATTTTATCATATTTTTGCATATTTTTCAATATTTTCTTTGCTTTTTATGTAAATTAAATTTTTTTATTTCTAATATCTTCCAAAAATTTTTCTTTTATATCTGGTGGCATTAATGGAATTCTTTCTATATCTTCTCTTTTAACAATTTCTGGTATATATTTTCCACTATCTATGTACTTAGGATCATTCGAAAACTCAGGTCCTGTACCAGTTCCAAATTCTCCGCTTACATATTCACATAAATAATAAATTGTTGTTTGATTAAATTTTTCTGAATATTCTTCATATAATTTTTTGACTATTTTTACATTAATTCCAAATTCTTCTTTTATCTCTCTTAATGTTCCCTCTTCGTAAGTTTCGTCACCTTCTCTTCCACCACCTGGAAAAACATAATATTCTTGTCTATCCGGATTTTTCATTACATCTTTTCTATGCATTAATGCAAAACCATTTCCCATTGGAATTATTCCTGCTAATCTTATTCTTTGCATATTCATCTCTCCTTTTTATTTTTTGTTAATTATAATCTTTTGTCTTTTTACAGTCAATCTTTATGAACTAATAATTTTAAAAAATATTTATTATTTCCCTTGAATTTTTTTCTAATTTATTATACTATATATAGAAATAAAAGAGAGATTACATAGGAGGAAAAAATGCCAAAAAAATTAGAAGAAACTAAAGAAATAAAAGACAAAAAAAATACAACTAAAACTAAAAGTACAAAAACTTCAACAACAAAAAAAACTACAAATAAAAAAGAGACCTTAAAAGTTTCAACTAAGCAATCTACAAAAAAAAGAACAAAATCAACAACTAAAAAAACTTCAAAGAATTCAACTACTGCTAAAAAATCTGTAACAAAAAAGATTATAAAACCTACTCCAGTTGAATATTACGATTTACCTTATTCATATAATCAAACTGTAGTAAAAGTATTAGCTCAAACTCCAAAAACATTATTTGTTTATTGGGAAATTTCAGAAGACGACAAAGAAAAATTCAAAGAACAATATGGAGAAAACTTCTTTGAAACAACAAAACCTGTACTAATCATTCATAACGAAACTTTAAGCTATAGTTTTGAAGTTGAAATAAACGATTTTGCAAATAGTTGGTATTTACACGTAAACGATAGTAAAGCTGATTATAAAATAGAACTTGGTAGACGTTACTTTGATAATTCTAACAATAATATTTCAAATAATTATGTGTATGTTACTTCTTCAAACGAAATAGAATCACCAAATGATCATATTTTATTTGATAAATCACAAAATATGGTTTATTTTAGAAATGTAAAAACAAATGTGGAAACAAAAAAAGATGTATCTAGTTTATCTTTTATCAAAAATATGGGTGAAATATATAATATTTACGACTTATATAAAAAGATTTATAAAGAAGAAAATCCATTTTCTAGTTCATCTTCTCAATTTAAATAATATAAATACTATTACAAAGGAGAATTATAATGCAACAAAAAAAAGGTTATGTAAGTTTTGTATTACATGCCCACCTTCCATTTATTCATCATCCAGAAAGTGATGATTATTTAGAAGAATCTTGGTTATACGAAGCTATATCAGAAACATATATTCCATTACTTACAAATTTTCAAAAACTAGTTGATGAAGGGGTGGATTTTAGAATTACAATGTCTATGACTCCTCCTCTTCTTTCCATGTTAGATAATAAATTATTACAAAGAAAATATATTAAATATTTGAAAAAGCTAATTGAACTTTCTAAAAAAGAAATTGAAAGAACTAAATATGATGAAAGATTAAATAAACTTTCTCATTATTATTTTGATAGATATTCAAATGATTTACATTTATTTAGAGATGTTTATAAATGTGATTTGATTAGTCAGTTTAAACACTTTCAAGATATTGGTGTTTTAGAAATTATTACTTGTGGTGCAACTCATGGTTATTTCCCAATTTTATATGTTAATGAAAAAACTGTAAAAGCTCAAATTGCTGTTGGTGTTCAAACTTATAAAAAATATTTTGGCAGACAACCTCGTGGTATTTGGCTTCCTGAATGTGGTTATGTTCCTGAAGCTGATAAATATTTAAAAGAATTTGGTATTGAATATGTTATAACAGAGTCTCATGGTATTTTGTATGCTGATCCTACTCCTGTTTATGGCACATTTGCTCCAATTGTTTCTCCAGAAGGCGTTGTAGCTTTTGGACGTGATATTGAATCTTCTAGACAAGTTTGGAGTTCTATAAATGGTTACCCTGGAGATTTTAACTATAGAGAATTTTATCGTGATATTGGTTATGAAGCTGATTATGATTATATCAAACCATATATCGCCCATAATGGTGTTAGAGTTCATACTGGTATAAAATATTATAGAATTACTGGAAAAACAGAGCAAAAAGATTATTATGATATTCAATGGGCTAAAGATTCTGCTGAAAAACAAGCAGGACATTTCTTAGATTGTAGAACACAACAAATAAATAATTTAGCTCCATGTATGGACAAACCTCCAATTATTTTATGTCCATATGATGCTGAACTTTATGGTCATTGGTGGTATGAAGGTCCATATTGGTTATATATTTTATTTAAAAAAATTTATTATGATGATTGTAATTTCAAATTAATAACACCATCAGAATATATTGATAAATATCCAGAAATCCAAGTAGCTTCCCCATGTCGTTCTAGTTGGGGTGCAAATGGTTATAGTGAAGTATGGCTTAATCCATCAAATGATTATGCACATAAACATCTTCATGTTGCTGGTGATAGAATGTGTGAACTTGCTAATTTATACCCAAATGCAAAAGGTTTAAAGAAAAAAGCTTTAAATCAATGTGCAAGAGAATTGCTACTAGCTCAAAGTAGTGATTGGCTATTTATAATAACAAATGGAACTATGGTTGATTATGCTAAAAAACGTATAAAAGACCATATTGGTCGATTTACAAAATTATATAATCAAATAAAATCAAATACAATTGATGAAGAATTTTTGAAAGATATTTCTAAAAAGGATTGTGTATTTCCTGATATTGATTATCAAATTTATAAATAATTTTTATGTCCTAGGCAAATTCGCTTAGGACATATTTCGTCTTTAAAAAAATCTCATATAATATGGTATAACTTTTAAAAATTTAGTAGATACTAATTTAGAAAGGAGATTTTCATGAAATCAATATGTATTAAAACAAATGATATTCACTTACTAAATTACCTACTAAATGAATTTGATTATATAGAAATTGATAAAGTTTGCATTTCTACTAATCAATTCAAAAATTATAAAAATATAATTATTCACTATACTGGTAATGATGTTTCTGCTTTTATTCATGAAATTTCCTGTATACTTTCCTGTTTTGTTATTGATGAAATTGAAGAAAGTATATTAAAAAGGTTGATTTTAAAAAATTATTTTTATTTTGAACCTTTAGAACGAAAAGAAATTTTAGATGTTTGCTACGATATCTTTGCTGATGAATTTAATGAATATTTTGATAAAAAATATAATTGTTTAATTAAAGATTTTTCTTCTTACTTAGCAAAAAATAAATCTATTATTTTATATGGATTTATAAATTTTAGGATTAAAGATTATGTTAAAATTTTAGAAGATGTTGTTGATGAGGCTGTTAATTCTTATGTTATTGAAAAAGAATATATGGAATTTGTTTCTCTTTTAAGACTTTTTATTAATTCTCAAACATCTAATTGTAAGCTAGTTCATCTTATTTACTCTAATGAAACTTCAATTTTGTTAGATGAAAATAAAAATATTATTGATACTGATAGTGATTTTTTTAAAGCAAAGTATTTGTCTGATATAACTTTTTCTTCTAATGATTATGCTTTAAATACTTTACTTACTTTGCTTCCTAAAAAAATATATATTCATTTGCTTGATAATTATGTTGATGAATTTGTGCATACATTAGGGTTGATTTTTGATGGTAGAGTTGAGATTTGTACTGATTGCGATATTTGCAAATTATATAAAAGTAAGGATTTAAAATTAAGTCATACTATTATTAAAAAATAGCAAAAACAGAGAAATTGTAAACTATATTTCTTTATATAGTTTATTATATCTCTGTTTTTGTTATTTTATTTATTTTTTATATTTTCTATTTCTTCTTTAGTTAATTCTGTTATTTCTATAATTTGTTCTAGTGGCATATTTAATTTTAATAACTTCTTAGCTATTACTATAGAATTTTTCTTTTCTCCTTCTTCTATTCCTTTTCTTGTGGCATGATTAATAGCACTTACTCTGTCCATTTCCCATTTTTCTCTTAATTCTGCAAGTCTTCTTGTTTCTGCTTCTCCTGTTAAGTAGTTCATCTCTATTCTTGCTTTTTTTAATTTTTCATTCTTCTCTTCTGCCACTTTAACCATCTCCCTATCATAATCATCTATGAATGCTAACCATTGATTTATTTTTTCATTCATATCTGGATTTTGTTTTCTAAATTTCGGTAGCTCTATAAAATACCATTTGATTCCTGTTAATACTTCGTATTCTCTATGTTTTTCTAATACTATTGCTGTTTCTGATATGTAATCTTCTACATCTAAGAAATTATACCCTAATATATTTATCATTATTACTTGTTTTATATCATCATAGTCTGTTCCTCTTTCTGTTTCTCTGGACATTACTTTTCCGCTATACAAGGTTGTTCTTTCTTCTATATTATATTCATTTCTTAATTGCATTTCTATTGATATTATTGTTCCATCTTCTAGCTTTGCTTGTAAATCTAATCTTCCACCTTTTTCTTCTCTACTTAATCTTTCTAAGTTTACTTCTTCTCTTATTTCTATTGATTTTATATCTTTTTTGAGTAATCCATTTAAGAAATCTATCAAGAATTCTTCATTTCCTTTTCTTGCAAAAAATGTTTGGAAGATCACATCATTTTTTAAATTATATGTTTTTTCTTTTGTTGGTTTTAATTGTTCTTTTTGTTGATTTTCTGTCAAATCTTTTCCTCCCTTATTTTACCAAATTGTTTTGCTTTTTGCAATACTATTTAGTAAATTTTTATTTTATTGTGCTATTTATTTTGACAATGCGATTTTGCTTGCCTCCCTTCTTTTTATTTTTGTCAATTTTTTGTGTTGGATTTTCTTTTCGATTTTTAATCTTTTTTAGAATTAAAATTTCTTGATTTTCCATTTTCTTTTTGTCTTTCCTAAGTTGTTTGATTTTAAAAAAATTATTAAAAAAAATATAGCCATGCAATGTCAAATAAATTGCATAACTATATATTAACATGTTTTTTACTTGATTTCAACATAAATCGTTCGACAAATTTCGAGTTTTGTAATCAATCTTTGCATCAACAATTTTTAATTACATTGCCATATTTATTCCTTTAGCTACAACTTCACTCATATTTTCAATCAAATCATCTATTTCTTTTGGTGTTACTATTAAATTATATTCTTTAGGAATTAATGCTTCTTTTATTATTTCGTAATTATCTTGCTCTTTTAATTGATTTAAATATTCGTTTGATTTTGCTTCTTCTTGTAATTTGGTTATAAATAAATCTAAACAATCATTTACAAGCACTGCTGTTTCTACTACTGTAGGAATTCCTATTGCAACTACTGGTATTCCTAAAGTTTTTTCACTCAATTCTGCTCTTGTATTTCCAACTCCTGCACCAGGAACAATTCCTGTATCAGATAATTGAATTGTACTACTTATTCTTTCTATACTTCTTGAAGCCAATGCATCTATTACTATCACTAACTTTGGATGTGTATTATCAACAATTCCTTTTAAAATCTCTAATGTCTCTATTCCTGTTGTTCCAAGCACTCCTGGTGATATAGCACTTACCATTCTTGTTCCTTCTTCTACATATTGTGGCAGATAATTTATTATATGTCTTGTCACTTCTATTTCATTTATTACTTTAGGTCCAAGTGCATCTGGTGTTACATAAATATTTCCAAGTCCTACAACTAGGATTTCTCCTTGTTTATCTATGTGTGAGTCTATTATTTTTTTTAGTTCATTTGATAATATTTCTGATGATTTTTCTATATCTTCATCTTGTGCTATTCTTAATTGTTTTATATCCATTGTTATATAGTTTCCAATGGGTTTTCCTATTGCATTTTGACCTTCTTCATTTGTTATTTTTACTCTTTCTACTGATATATTTTCGTTTAGCTCTTCTTTTTCACTTTCTATTCCATTTATTTCATTTTCAATGCTATTTGCTTTTTTGAATATATCTCTTCTTTCTGATGCTAAGTCTGTTCTAAAATTAAACATAAAAACCAACTCCTACTTTTTTAGTATTTGTTGGTTTTGCTTTTTTATTCATTTTTATTTAACTATCTCTTTATATTAACAATATAATCATATATATTAGAATAATCTTCTGTTGCTTCTACATTTAATTGTACTGTTTCTCCTGGTTTTATTGTTCCTAATAATCCATCTAATTTTTCTATTTCTTTTTGATTACTATCTACTAATGTTATTTCTAGTTGAATCT
>ERZ773116.612-NODE-612-length-38436-cov-5.491024_pt1 | contig 38436 bp, 28 predicted proteins | sample MGYA00580563_ERZ773116 | MGnify/ENA primary metagenome ERZ773116 (study PRJEB29015, sample SAMEA2737864) | human gut metagenome | biome: human gut; feature: human-associated habitat; material: faeces | place: China | collected 2012 ... | reverse complement strand
ATGCATCAGCAGCCCTGCAAATTCATATTGATAACCCTCCAATCCAAACAAAACCCCGAGTCCGACGTCATCAATGCCGCCTTCCATTGCTCTGTCCATTGCCTCGGTATGGTAATCATAGTCGTGCTTCGGTCCCGTCGGATGAAGTTCAAGATAGCTCTTTTTATTGTATGTTTCCTGAAACAGGATGTACGTTCCGATGCCGGCATCCTTAAGTTTCCGATAGTTTTCAACCGTGGTTGCGGCAATGTTCACGTTCACCCTGCGAATATCTCCGTTTTTGTGGTGAACGGAATAGATAGTTTTTATGCATTCGAGTATGTACTCTATCGGGTTGTGAACAGGATCTTCGCCTGCTTCGATCGCAAGGCGTTTATGCCCCATATCCTGCAAAGCGATTACTTCCTGACGCACTTGTTCCTGCGTCAGCTTAATACGGGCGATATGTTTGTTTTTGAGGTGATACGGACAGTATACACAACCGTTCACGCAGTAATTTGAAAGATAAAGCGGAGCGAACATTACGATTCTGTTTCCGTAAAAAGCAAGCTTTATGTCGTTTGCAAGCTTGTACAGGCGTTCGGTAACTTCGGGAATATCGCATGCAAGCAGAACGGATGCTTCCCTGTGGGTGAGTCCCGCGCAGGTTACGCCGTTTCCGCTGCGCTTCGGTGCGGCCTTTTCGAGCAGAATGTTGATTAGCTCGATATTGTGCTTATTTGCTTCCGCATAAGCAATGGTTTCGCGGATTTCCTCATCGTTGATGAACTCCTCCGCACGGAGGGATTTGGGATCAAAAATAGTCATATTATTCCTTTCTTGTCGGTCGGATTACTCTTTCCGTCAGATAAAATTATCGTAACAATGTTGCTGCCCGGAGATCTTCCCGGCGAGTGCCGCCACACACCGCTTAATGTTGAAACAAACTTCGCAAGCATCAGCAAGCTGCGGCGGTGCATCTTCATTTTTTATTCAAAAAGCTTCAGATTATTCAGCGCTTGATATCTCCCCGTGAAGTGACGGTTTGAAAGCCGATCGCGTTCAACCTGCCGTTCAGACATTTAAGGCACTGTGCAGATTCATCACCTGTGCATATTTTGTTGTCATAAAGCGAATATTTCTTTCGCACGGCAATGGGGGACAGGTTCGGCATCACGACATTGGCTCCGGCAAGAATGCCTTTTTCACGTCCGTTCGGGTCGATCGTGCCGAGTGCTGTGGTGGAGGGCAAAAGAATATTCGGCTTTATGAGCCTTATCAGTGAGAGAAGAAAACAGGTCTGCTCAACACTTCCTGCCGGGAATTTTGCAAACGGCGTGTCTTTATGCGGAATAAACGGGCCGATGCCGCACATATCCGGGGAGAATTCTTCAATGAATTTCAAATCTTTTGCAAGCGCTGCCGTTGTTTGCATCGGTGAACCGACCATGAACCCGCAGCCCACCTGAAAACCGATTTCCTTAAGATCTTTCAAACAGCGCATTCGATTTTCAAAGGACATTTCCAAAGGGTGCAGCTTTCGATAATGCACGGAATCGGCCGTTTCATGCCTCAAAAGGTAGCGATCTGCGCCGGATTCAAACATTTTCAGATAATCACTGCGAGGATATTCGCCGAGCGACAGCGTTATTGCACAATCCGGAAAACAGCTGCGTATTTTTTTTACTGTGCGGCAGATTTTTTCGACAGGAAGCATGCCTTCACCGCCCTGAAGCACAAAAGTACGAAAACCAAGCGCATAACCCTCCCGACAACAGTCAAGGATCTGCTCTTCCGTTAAAACATAGCGTTCCGCATTGACGTTTGATTTTCGAATTCCGCAATACAGACAGTCATTTTTGCAGCAGCTGCCGACTTCGATAAGTCCGCGAATGAAAACATCCGTTCCGTAAATTTGCTTTCGGAAAAAATCAGCTTTTTTTGCTGCATAAGCTGCCGTTTCGCTGTTTTGTGCAGAAATAAGCTGTTCATATTCTTCAAGTTCGAGCGTGTGTACGGCTGCAAGTCTGTCAACGAGACTTTTTGCGTATTCAATGCCGGTGTTTTTTTCAGCTTCCAACTTTTTTCTCCCTTCGAATCGGAATCAAATACCAAAATATAGGCAAAATCAGCTAATCACTGATTACGTTTGAATATGCTGTTTTGACGCTTATTCCGACAATATTGCCGAGCCTGCCTGCAAGTGCCGAAATAACATCCTGCGGCGCATCAATTGCAACGGAAAGGATATTAACATGCCGCGCCCTGTACGGCAGCCCCATTCGTCCGATAATGTATTCTCCGAATTCGTGCAGAACGGCATTCAGTTTTTCAACCGAATCCGCCTTATCAACGATGATTGCCATCACAGCCACTCTTGTTTGCACGGATTTGACGTCCTCCTAATTTTAATGTTTGAACCTGCGTTTGCTGTAGGCGGTTCAAATCGCAGCGAAAAACGTTTATATAAACAAAAAACGCCGTACCCGCAGGAAATGGGTACAGCTGAAAACGCCCGGCATACACACCCGCTGCGAATTCATAAAATGCTGCGGAGTGTTTTAAAAGTGGGAACCGGTATCAACTTGTGACCCCTTTCCGTCGGAACGAAGCAGGTTTCGTTCCTGTTGTCAGGTTTCACCTGCATTATAACCGAATCGGTGAAAGATAGCAAGCCCTGTCACTGAATGATTTCGGAATATTTTTTAAACAGAGTCATGTATTATATTTCAACTGTATTCATTCAGGATGACAGAGCAGCCGAGTTCGGCGGGCTTGACTGCTCATGCGAAAAAGAATATAATAAACTATGCCGCAGTTTTGCAGCAAGTTTTTGCGGCAGTATTTTGCAGTTGATGGCAGCAGGGGAAGGTTATGACAGAAAAAAACAATCCTTGGGACATATTTAAAAACGGTGCAGACGGTTCAGCCTCACACTTAAAACGGTCGGGCGGAATACTCATGCCCGTATTCTCGCTGCCGTCTCCGCACGGTATCGGAACATTTGGAGCGGCGGCATACGAGTTTGCAGATTTTCTTGCAGCTTCGGGACAAAGCTATTGGCAGGTTCTGCCGCTTAATCCGACGGGCTTCGGAGATTCTCCCTATCAATGCTTCTCTTCCGCTGCGGGCAATCCGTATTTTATTGACCTTGACATGTTGGTTGATGACGGACTGTTGACCGCTGATGAAGTGCAAAAAAGTGATTTCGGCGGTGAACTGCGCCGCATTGACTATGGCAAACTCTTCTCTTTACGTCTTCCGCTGCTGCGGCTTGCGGCAGAGCGAAATATACGCCGCAATGCAGCGGAGGTTGAGCAGTTTTCACGCTGCTGCTCAACGCAGATTTATGATTACGCCGTCTTTACTGCATTGAAAGCATATTTCGGCATGAAGCCATGGACGGAGTGGAATGCGGGCAAAGCAATGCCGAAACAGCTTGTTCCAGCCGAGCTTGTCGAATCACAAGCCGATGAGATTCGCTTGCAATTATCGATTCAGCAGCTTTTCTTTAAGCAATGGAACCGGCTGAAAAACTATGTGAATCAACTCGGTATAGGAATTATCGGAGATGTTCCGATTTATGTTGCGCTTGATTCTGCGGACTGCTGGGCAAACAGCAGACATTTTATGTTGGATGAATCATTCGTGCCGACTGATGTTGCGGGGGTACCACCGGATTACTTCAGTCCCACCGGGCAGCTTTGGGGCAATCCTCTTTACAATTGGAAAATTCATGCTTCCGAAAACTATGCATGGTGGGCGGAACGTTTGCAATGCGCACAAAAGCTTTACGATGTTGTCCGTATTGATCATTTTCGCGGGTTTGAAAGCTTTTGGGCCGTTCCGTTCGGTGAAACCACGGCGGAAAACGGCAGGTGGCTCCCCGCGCCCGGAATGGACTTTGTCAATGCAGTAAAGAAAAGGCTGCCGGGATTATCGTTCATTGCGGAAGATCTCGGTTTCCTGACACCGGAGGTACATGAGCTTGTTAAAAACTCGGGCTTCCCCGGCATGAGCATTCTTCAGTTCGGGTTCAACCCAGATGCAAACAGCGATTACCTGCCGCATAGGGTGGCAGAAAACAGGGTATATTATACCGGTACGCACGACAATGCACCTATTATGCAATGGTTTGCAGAGGCCTCGGAGTCCGAACGCAGATTTGCAGAACAGTATCTTGCGCTGAATGCCGCCGAGGGCATCAACTGGGGTATGATTCGCGGAGGCATGTGTTCGCCTGCCGGAATCTTTATCGCGCAAATGCAGGATGTTCTCGGGCTTTCGGCGGAAGGGAGGGTCAACACTCCGGGCGTTGCTTCCGGAAACTGGCAGTGGCGGATGCTGCCGCACGAATGCAGTGCCGCGCTTGCGGAAAAGCTGCGGGAGTATACGCGAATGTACGGAAGACTGCACGACTGCGGCGAGATAAACTATGAACACAATAGCGTTGTTCCGCATGAGTACTGCGGCAAAAATGCCGACACACAAAAACGGTACAAATTGCTTGTTCGGGCTGCTGCGGAATATCTCGATTCAGTCGATAACTGAGTGACAGAATAAAACTATACTATTTCATAAGAACGAACTAAGCTTACTCGGCGAGGCTGAGTATGATTCCGCCTGTCATTCCCGCAAGAAGACACATCAGCGCATCGACAGCTGTTGAACTTCCGATGGAAAATTCACCTGAAGCCAAACCGAAAACTGCAAGTGAAATCACAATATAGACAACGCCGCAGAGCGCACCCGTGAGCCAACGGCGTTTTTTCTGCTTACGTGCGCCGAGCAATGCTGCGAAAAGTGCGCAAAACGCCTTCACGGCAGGATTGAGTATTCGCGTGCTTTCTATCGGCAGAACCTGCTTTTGCATCAATAGAGCCGCAAGTGCGACAAGGCCGAGACTCATTGCGAGTGCGCCAAATACGCCTTCCAAAACGTATACAAGGGGTTTGGACTGTTTTTTATTGCCTGTTTTTTTCTTCAATGCCATAACTGCCTCCGCATTCGGTGTGTTGATAATAACCAATATGCAAAGACAGAGGAGATTATGATTTGAAACATGTCCAAGATCGGAACGCACTGCCGAAAAAGCAGTTACATGCGGCTTATTTTTTTCGAACAGCGGCAATAAGTTTCACTTCCGCATTAAAGTCAGTTAATTTTGTGTTGATGTAAAAATGAATATCACCAAGGTATCTGTCGTAGGTTTTCATGCTTTTGTACGCCGAAACGGTACCGGAGATGATTTTTTCAAGATCTACGCTGTTATATTCTTCTTTGTCAGCAAAAAGTTCTGCAAGCGAGCGGATGAAACCGTCAATCAGCTCTGCGTCGTATTTTTCGCGCAATTCATACTGCTCCTTAAGAGTTCTTGCAACAGCATCAGTTTCCGGGTCGTCGAGAATTTCAGCATAAATATAATTGAATTCAAGAATGCATTCGGCAGTTCCTCCGTTTGAATCGGGCTTCACAACCAGTCGGCCGTCACCGGAAATGCGGTTAAGCATTAAACTGCATTCGAGCGAACCATCGGTAAGCGTGCTGCGCTGCGTAATTACACAATCCAAACCGGCAGATTGCAGACCCGATACCAATTCTTGCGGGGAGAGCTTCGGAATCGGGCTTGGCGTAACTTTGACTGTTTCGGTTTGAACGGCAGCCGCACTCGGGTTCGGACTTGCTGCTGCTTCAATGCTGCGCTGCTTTTTACCGTAGAGCAGAAATACAAAAATGCAAAAAAGAACCAACACGGCGTAAATTAGAATCTTGATTATTCCCGCCGTTCGGTTCCCGTCGGTTTTTTGCTTTTTGCTCATTGAAATCCTCGCTTTGCCGCCCGGCGCGGAAACGGCACCGGGCAGCGTATGCAGATAACAAGCGTTTCGAGTTAAGCTTCGGTCAATCTCAAATTACAAAATTGCCGTTCTCAAAGACCTTGATTTCTTTTCCGTCGTGCGTTGTGCCGACGATGGAAAGATCCTTTGAGCCGACCATGAAGTCAACATGGGTCATGCTGTCGTTCAGTCCATGTGCCTTGAGCTCTTCTTTGGTCATTTTGTCTCCGTCCTTGATGCAGGCATAGGAATCGCCGAAAGCAAAGTGGCAGGAGGCGTTTTCATCAAACAGAGTGTTGTAAAACAGCACGCCGCTGTTGGAAATCGGCGAATCGTACGGCACAAGGGCGACCTCGCCGAATCTTGATGCGCCCTCATCCAGAGTTATAGCCTTTTTAAGGAACTCCTCCCCGACTTCTGCGTGAACTTCGGTTATGACGCCATCCTTCAGGATCATGTGGAAGCCGTCAATAATATTGCCGCTGTCCACAAGGGGTTTTGTTGCAACGATTTTGCCGTTTACGCCGTCGCGCAGCGGAGCGGTGAAAATTTCCTCTGTTGGCATGTTTGCAACAAACTCGACTCCGCCCTTGCTGAATTCGGACCCGGCCATCCAAATATGATTTTCCGGCAGTTCAACAGTAAGATCCGTTCCGAGAGAATTTGTATAGTGGAGAGATTTGAAATTGTAAGCATTGAGCTTTTCGCGCTTTTCTTCAAGAACTTTGCAATGCTCGCGCCAACGATCAACGGCATCGCCGCAGCCGGTTATGCGAACCGCTTTGAAGATCTCTTCCCACAGTTTCTCCATTGCCTGTTCTTCCGAAAGGTCGGGGAAGACCTTCTTGGCCCATGACGGGACGGGAATGGACGCAACGCACCACTGAACGGCACTGTTCATCATTTCAATGCTGAATTCCTCATTGGCCTTGCCGCTTGCAATGTTTGCACGTGCGATACGCTCAGGGTCAACACCCTTAAGATTTTCGGGATCCCTCGCAGCAATGGTAAGGAAGCATGCGCCTTTTTTCAAAAGACCGATAGGACGCTCGGCCTCCCACGGGAAAACCTGATCAAATACTTCGTCAGCTGCATTAAGATAGTACTGACGAGTCGCAAAATCATCATTCCAGTTCATGATAACCTGCTTTGCTCCGGCTTCATATGCGGCGGCAATGCACATTCTTGCAAAATATGCACAGTCAACCTGCGAACTTATAACAACATATTGATCTTTTTGAACGTTCAAACCAACATTGATAAGCAGTTGAGCGTATTCCTGAAGTTTATCTGTCATTGAATTCTTTCTCCTTTTCAATACTTTCGCCGTTGCAGCGCAATCAGCATATACAGGATAGCATATTTGACAGAAAACGTCAATCGTTTTTTGCGGTTTTATCTGAATCCGCATATGAATTGATGCAGGAATAAAGGACGGGCGAGTTTTGCACATTATTCTTGTTCCGCGCCAACCTATACCTTGAGCAGCCTTTCCGCCTGCGGAACGAACAGCGTAAGCTTCCTCTGTGCTTCGTCTCGTCAGGGGAATCAGATGCTTGTCCTGCGGGTCTGCTCCCTTGGTGAGTTTTTCATAGTATAGCCAATCGCATTAAGCAGCTTGTGCTTGCCTTAACTTTTGGCGGGATTGAGCAAATAACCCTTTAGTTTTCTCCGCAATACCAGCTCTTCCTTATGGTTTGGCTTATGATTTTTATCGTAACGCCCGAAATGTGAAGGCGGGGGCTCTCTGTCTAAGTGTTTCTCCTTAGCATCGGAACTCCCGATCCGGTCAATTCTTTTTCCTTGACCTGTTCGAACTGTTTTGGTCGTTTTTTTGCTTATCATCTTTTCTCCTCCTTACGCATCCGTTTATGTATTTACTTGGCTTTAAATTATCAATTCCTGAAATTTCAGTCATACCTTTTACAGTAAGGCTTAAGCGTCTGTCAATATTCACTCGATCTCCGGTTTGCGGATCCACACAAACAATTTTACTGTTTTGATGTTTGACAATGAACACGTGCGTTTTTCTTTCCTTTCCGGACACATACACAACGACTCTTGAACCATATCCGCATTATACCACACCACTCAATCTTTTGCCGGCGTTGACACGCACCTGAAACGCCGGTATTCAAAAAACAGATTTAAAATAAGTGAATTTCACTGAGGCGGATCCGTGGGGTTAAATCGTCTGTTTAAGTATTACAATTAAAGCATTGCAAACGGATGCAAACAGTGGTAGAATACACTTGTTTGGGGATGTGGCTCAGCTGGTTAGCGCGCTTCGCTCACATCGAAGAGGTCGGGGGTTCGAGTCCCTTCATCCCCACCAAACACAGAGGCACCCGGCGGGTGCCTCTGTGTTTGGTTATGTCTACGGGACTCGAAGCCGGGGGAAACGGGGCTGTTGCATCAGCCTCAAAACAATACCGGGCAACTTCACGATGGGTTGTCCGGGTTTTTGCATATACCTGATTTGCTCGAAAACTGACAGACAGCGTTGCAGCGGCACAATGAAAACGAACAAGAACAAATCGCAATGACAATAGATGCGGCAATTATCAATTCGAAAAAAAATCATGATAAACTATTGACAACAGATGCAAACAGGTATAAAATAGTGTTAGCACTCAAGAGGAACGAGTGCTGACAGACGAACTTAATTCGATTATACAGCAATTTCGATATGTTCGCCAAACAGGAACGATTATAATTAACGAGGTGATATAAATGTCAAAGAAACAGTTTAAAACGGAATCCAAGCGGCTGCTTGATCTGATGATCAACTCTGTTTACACAAACAAGGAGATTTTTCTTCGCGAGTTGATTTCGAATGCAAGCGATGCACTTGATAAGCTTTATTTCAAAACTCTTACTGACAATTCCGATATCAAGCGTGGAGATCTTGAGATCCGCATCGCCGCAAATAAAACGGCACGCACGTTGACGATTTCCGATAACGGCATCGGCATGACAAAGGAAGAGTTGGAATCAAACCTTGGCACAATTGCCAAGAGCGGCACGCTTGCATTCAAAAACGACAACGAGCTCGACAAAGATGATATGGATGTTATCGGCCAGTTTGGTGTCGGATTCTATTCGGCGTTCATGGTCAGCAAAAAGATTACCGTTCTCAGTCGGGCATACGGCAGCGACGAGGCATGGCAATGGGAGTCCGAAGGACTTGACGGCTACACAGTTGAACCCGCACAGAAGGACTCCTACGGAACAGTTATTACACTGTACCTGAAGGACAATACTGACGACGAAAGGTATGACAGCTATCTTGAAACATATACCATTCGTGAACTTGTAAGGAAGTATTCCGACTATATTCGCTATCCTATCAGGATGCTTGTTGAGACTCAACGCGAAAAGACGCATGAATGCACCTGCGATCACGATGCCGAAGGCGAGTGCACCTGCGAACACGATTCCGAAGGCGAATGCAGCTGCGGCCATGAACATGATGAACCGGAGTATGAAACCGTTGAAGAAGATCAAACGCTCAACAGCATGGTTCCGCTTTGGCGCAGAAATAAAAGCGAGCTTACCGATGAGGATTACAACAGCTTCTATATGGATAAATTCCATGATTACGAGGCTCCGTTGCTCCATATTCACACAAAAGCGGAGGGTACCCTCAGCTATAATTCGATCCTGTTCGTACCCGCACAGGCACCTTACAATCTGTACTCAAAGAGCTATAAGCGCGGATTGCAGCTTTACAGCAACGGTGTTATGATTATGGATTCCTGCGAGGAACTTCTTCCGGAATACTTCGGGTTCGTGAAAGGACTTGTTGATTCCGCTGATATTTCCTTGAATATTTCTCGTGAGATGCTTCAGCAGAACCGTCAGCTTCGTGCGATTGCAAACGGCCTTAAGAAAAAAATCAAATCCGAACTTGAAAAACTCCTTAAGGATAAACGCGAGGATTATGAAAAGTTTTTCAAGACGTTCGGACTTTCACTTAAGTACGGCATCTACGAGTCCTACGGTATGGAAGCGGAATTCCTGAAAGATTTGCTGCTGTATCATTCTGCAAAACAGGATAAGCTTATAACGCTTCGTGAGTATGTTGATACGCTTTGCGAGAATCAAACCGAAATTTATTATGCCTGCGGTGAAAGCATTGAGGCTATACGGACGCTCCCGCAGTACAAATATCTGATCGATAAGGGCTTTGATGTTTTGCTCATGACGGAGAATGTTGACGAATTCATGGTCAAAATGATGAACGGTTATGACGGCAAACCCTTCAAGTCAATTACCGATAACGACATTCATGCCGCAACCGAGGATGAGAAAAAGGCAATGGAAGAGAAGCAGGAGGAGAATAAGGATCTGCTTGATGCAATCAAGGCGGCTTTGGGCGACAGTGTGAAGGAAGTGCGTCTTTCCGCAAGGCTTGCTGATGCACCGGCGGGCTTGACAAGCGAAGGTCCGCTCTCACTTGAAATGGAGAAGGTTCTCAGCGCAATGCCTCTCGGCGGCGAAACAAAAGCGGAGCGTATTCTCGAGCTCAATCCCGATCATCCTGTTTTCGACGCTCTTAAACGTGCGATGCAGGCAGGCGGGGAAGACCTTGCGGTTTACTCGAAGCTTGTTTACAACCAGGCTTTGCTTGCAGCGGGACTCAAGATAGACAACCCTGTTGAGTTTACCGACTGCATAACAAAAATTCTGACAAAGTAAACTGCGTCGGTTTGATATTCACGCAGCATAATTAAACATGAATCATTGTGCGGCGCACCGCTGAAATCGTAACTTCAATAAAAAGTGCCCCTCGGAAAAGAATTTCCGGGGAGCATTTTTTTATGCAAGGCCGGCTTTACAGCACGGGCCGCAACAGCATCAGTAACCGTATTTTTTCTTTTTTGCGGCAACAAACCCGATTGAAAGCAAAAATGCAAAGAGTTCCGCAACGATTGTTGCCCACCATATGCCGTCAAGCTTGAACAGCAGCGGCAGGATGAGAACGGCTGCAAGTTTGAAAACGAATGTTCTCAAAAAGGATATGGCGGCCGAAACTCCGCCGTTATTCAGGGCTGTAAAGAATGATGAAGCAAAGATGTTTATGCTTGCAAGGGGGAACATGAGTGAAAAAATCCGAAAACCGTGAACGGTCATTTCGAGCAGCTTTTCATCGTAACCAACGAAAATGTGTGCAAGCGGAAAGGCAAGAGCTTCGGAAATTATCAGCATTGCAGCCCCGGCCAGCGACATTAGAATCAAACTCTTTTTCAACATGTTTTTCAGCTCGGCGTGGTTGTCGGCACCGAAATGATAACTGATTATCGGTGCACTTCCGATCGCGTACCCGATAAAAACCGAAATAAAGATGAATTCCACATACATAAGTGTGCCATAGGCTGCGACGCCGTCTTCGCCGGCGTACTTCAGCAGCTGATAATTATAAAGCATACCTACTATGGAGGCTGTTACGTTTGAAACAAGCTCGGATGCCCCGTTTGCAGATGCATCGATAACGGGACGAAACTCAATTTTGGTTTTTACAAACCGGAGCAGACTGTTATTCGGTCGTAAAAAATAGATGAAAGGAAGCAGCCCGCCGACACACTGGCTTAAACCTGTTGCAATTGCTGCGCCGGCCACACCCCATTTGAAAACGCCGACAAACAGAGCATCAAGCACCATATTGGTAACACCTGCTGCAACGGTGACCCAAAGACCAAGTTTGGGTTTTTCGGCCGTGATAAGAAAACTCTGAAAGAGATTCTGAAGCATAAATGCCGTGTTGAATCCAATTATAATGCGTCCGTATATCACACAATGTTCTATTGTTTCGTTTTCTGCACCGAGAAATATTGCAATCGGACGCATGAAAATCATGCCGACAATTGAAATGATTATGCCGACAACAAGAGTCACAAGCGACATCATTGTGAAGTAGCGGTTGGCGTTCTCCGAGTCTTTCAATCCGAGTGTTTTTGCAACGAGTGCACTGCCGCCGGTGCCGAACATGAAGCCGATTCCTCCGAAAATCATTATGAACGGCATAACAAGGTTAATTGCCGCGAATGCAGTTTTTCCGACATAATTTGAAACAAACAATCCGTCAACCACACCGTAGATGGATGTAAAAACCATCATAATTATCGGCGACAGACAGAATCGCAGCAGTTTCTTATAGGTGAAATGATCCGACAATTTAATATTCATCCTGTTTTTCCATTTCTCCGATATTTTTTCGGCAAAACAGCATTACCGATTTACAGCGTTAGGGCGCATTGTAGCATAATCATGCAATTATGTCAACATCATCCAAAAGAGTTTATTTAGCTTAAAAACAGCGCTGACCGTCCGCCTCAAAGGCATGTCGATAAAGCATGAGCAGCAAAAAGCCCGACCCGCAGGAATCGGACTTTTTCCGCCGCATTAACAGCAGGTTTAATGTTGAGAAGAGCTGAAGCTCAGCCTATCCTCCTATCAACTCAAAAAACTCTGATTCGCTCAGAATACGCACTCCGAGCTCCTTGGCTTTTTCAAGCTTGCTTCCTGCTTTTTCGCCTGCAACAACGTAATCGGTTTTTTTGCTGACGCTGCCGGATGCGCGCCCGCCCATTGACGCAATAAGATCTTCAATTTCTTTCCGCCCCATTTTTTCAAGCGTACCGGTAACAACAAATGTTTTGCCGGCAGCAAATGCGTTTTCGGCAGAGGCTTCTGCTTCTCGCGGAGTCACACCAAGCTCAAGCAGTTTATCTATCTGAGTTGAAATATGCTCATCCGAAAAGAAACCGATTATCTCATCCGCAACATTTTCACCTATTCCGGGAATCTCGGTTAAGCTTTCGAATGCCGCATTCCTGACAGCATCAAACGTTTTGAATCGATTGGCAAGATCTTTGGCTGTTTTACTGCCGACATTCGGAATTCCAAGCGCAAAAATAAATGCATCAAGCTTGCAGTCTTTGCTTTTTTCAATTGCGGAAAGAATATTTCCAATTCGCTTTTCTCCGAAACCCGCCAGACCCGAAAAGCTTGCAGGCGTAAGCTCATAGAGGTCGGGAATTTTTGAAATTCCGATTTCATTTACGAGCAGAAGTGCTGTTTTTTCGGAAAAGCCTTCTATATCCATTGCATCACGAGAGGCGAAATGTTCAAGCCGTCCGACGATTTGCGGCGTACACGAAAGGGAATTGGTGCAGAAAATATGCACGCCGTCCCGTTCGACCCGCGCTCCGCAGGCGGGGCAGCAAGTCGGGATTGTGACTGGGTTTGCAGGTTCTCCGTCATCAACGCTTTTCAGTATTTCGGGAATGACATCATTGCTGCGTCGAATTAAAACACGGGAACCTATTCCAACGCGCTTACGCAGAATATCATCATAATTATTGAGTGTAGCGCGTTTGACAGTGACTCCCATGAAATCAACCGGCTCAAGATGCGCAAGAGGTGTGAGCTTTCCTGTTCGACCGACTTCCCAAGTTATATCAAGCACGGTGGTTATAAGCTCTTCCGCAGCAAATTTGTATGCAATTTCTCCGCGGGGGAATTTGTCCGTACAGCCCATTTTCTCAAAGAGGCCGACATCATTAAGCTTGATTACCATTCCGTCGATAAGAAAATCAAGGCTGCTCCTTCGCTCCGCTGCTTTTTCAATTTCAGAGATAACACCGTTAATATCACCAAAGTATATAAAATCACTCATTGGCAGTCCGTTGTCACGCATGAAACTGTACATTTCACGTCTTGAGGAGAATTTCATTCCTTCAATGTATCCGATATTGTAGCATACACAATCGAGCTTTCGCTTGGCAGTTATCTGCGGGTCAAGGTTGCGGATCGCACCGGCTGCTGCATTTCGTGCATTTTTCAGGCTTTCCTCACCGCTGTCATTCAGCTCTTTAAGAACGGAAAGGCGCATATAACATTCGCCGCGAACTTCAAATTTGCCTTTATACGGCACGGTAAGCGGAATCGAGCGAATTGTTTTTGCCTGTGCAAGTATGCCTTCGCCTGTAATGCCGTTTCCGCGTGTTGCGGCCTGAACGAGAATCCCTTTATCGTATGTCAGGTTGATCGTTAACCCGTCGAACTTATATTCCAGCACAAATTCGGGATTTTCCACACTGCCGTTTTTCGTATTTCCTGCGGCACGACGGCATTTTTGGCTAAAATCCAGCAATTCCTGAGTTGTTTTGACTTTGTCGAGACTCCAAAGCCGCGCGATGTGCGTGTGCGGCTCAAAGGCAGTGACAGCATCTCCGCCTACCCGATGTGTCGGCGAATCGGGCAGGACGATTCCGGAAGCTTGTTCGAGTTGACTCAATTCCTCCATCAACGCATCGAATTCAGCATCGCTTATCAACGGTTCACTGCCGAAATAGTATGCATTCGAGTAAGTGTTCAGCTCATCAACAAGCTGCTGCATACGCGTTATTGATATCGGTTTATCTGCTTCAACTTCAATCCGAGTGCCGTCCTGCTGCATGTTTGAGGGAACCGCAGCATTGTTTCGTTTATCACGCATTTCGCTCATGGTTTACACTCCTTTATGATTCGCTCCGATTCATTCCTCTGTAATCACTTTAAGCGGAGCATATGCCGCTGCAAGTTTCCTGACGCCGTTTGTGTCAAACTTAACGGTAACAATTCCCGAACCTTCATCAACGGCAGCAACAGTGCCTTTTCCGAATTGCGGATGCGAAACACGTTGTCCGCTGCGGAGACAAACTCTTGGTTTGCTTTTGTTGGGAGAAAAGCCCGTTGAACCGGATGAAACCGATTGTCGGGCGTATGGGCGAACGGTGTCGGGCTTTTGGGCGAGGCCGTTGATTCGACGTATTTCCGACAATACATCTTCTGAAACGCGCGGAGTTTGACCTCCGCTCACATAGCCGTTCTGTTTTGCGTATTTTACAGCATTCTGAACGGAACCGCCGTCACGGAAAAATGAGGAAGCACTGCCGAATGAATTGCGGCGCATCGGCACGGTCTCGGGATCGATAAGTTCCATTTCTTCAAGAAAAATTGAAGGGTCGTTCCGTTGAATTGAGCCGTACAGATGCCGTTCGCGTGCCGCATACAAATACAGCTTTTCCATCGCTCTTGTAACACCGACATAGCACAGCCGACGCTCTTCTTCAACACGAGTCGGGTCGTTTTTTGAACGCGACGAAGGGAAGATATCCTGTTCCATGCCCGGAATAAATACAACCGGGAACTCCAAGCCTTTTGCGCAATGCAGCGTCATGAGCTTTACCGTTCCGTCACTTTCATCAATGTTATCCGTTTCAGTGTTGAGCGCAGCGATTTCAAGAAAACTCTGAAGAGCGTCGTCGCCGTCGTTCGACTGCTGCTCATGTTCACGCATTGCACCGATAAGCTCCTCGATATTCTCTTGCCGGTCATCCGATTTGTCATCATCCTGAGCAGTGATATACTCAATGTAGCCTGTTTTGTCAATGATAAACTCCATCAAGCTGTCAAGACCCAATTCATATCTTTTTGCAAAAAACTCTCGCATAAGGTCGATGAACGGCTTGATTTTTGAACTCACTCTGGGGGGGAGCATTCCCTCAGCGGCACAAATCATGAACATTGACATATCATGTGTCGATGCAGCCATTTCAATCGTTTTAATTGTTGTATCGCCGATGCCGCGCTTGGGAACATTGATGATTCGCTTAAAGGAAACATCGTCGTTCGGATTTGCAATCAGCTTAATGTAACATAAAAGATCCTTGACTTCGCGGCGTGAATAGAAACGCGTACCTCCGATTACGGTAAGCGGAATTCCGAACCCGGTTGCAAGCACCGATTCAATGATTCGGCTTTGGGCATGGGTGCGATAGAGTATTGCAAAATCATTGTAGCTGCGTTTTTCGAAACGATGCTGTTCGGAAATAGTGCGTGCAATGCTGTATGCTTCATCGCGTTCGTTATCAACCAACTTAAACTCAACGGGCTGACCTCCGGGCTTAGCTGTCCAAAGGTTTTTGCCCTTTCGGCCCGTATTATGGACGATTATCTTGTTTGCACAATCCAGTATCGCTTTTGTCGAACGATAGTTCTGTTCAAGACGAATAACCTTTGCGGACTTAAAGTCCTTCTCAAATTCAAGAATATTGCGGATATCCGCACCGCGCCAACCGTAAATGCTTTGATCGTCGTCGCCCACTACGCAAATATTTTGATGCTCTTTGCAAATAAGCTGAACGATTCTGTACTGCGGGTGGTTTGTGTCCTGATACTCGTCAACAAGCACATATCTGAATTTGCGTCGATATTTTTGCAGGACATCAGGACATTTTTCGAGCAATTCAAGTCCTTTAAGAAGCAAATCGTCAAAATCGAGAGCGTTGCACTCTTTTAAGCGTTTTTGATAAGCCCGATATAAATCAATGAGTTTATCACTCCCGTCACCTGATTGCAGTATGTATGTTTCGGGAGCTTCGGACGAGTTCTTGGCTTCGCTGATTTTCGCTTTTATTGCACCCTTCGGAAGCTTTTTTTCATCTATGTTGCAGGACTTCATGAGGTCGGTTATCAATGAAGTCTGATCCTGCTCATCGTAAATCACAAAACGGTTGTCATATCCGAGTTTATCAATATCGAAACGAAGTATTTTTGCACAGAACGAATGAAAAGTCGTGACCCACATATCAGAGGAATCTTCGGACAGAAGGCTTTCGATACGCTCCCTCATTTCGCGTGCGGCTTTATTTGTGAATGTGAGTGCAAGAATTGCCCAAGGCGGAACACCATGGTTTTCAACAAGGTTGGCAATTCGGTATGTCAATACGCGGGTTTTGCCGCTGCCCGCGCCTGCAAGCACGAGCAACGGTCCTTCGGTAGTTTGAACAGCTTCAAGCTGTTCTTTGTTTAACAGGTTTAAATTAAGCATTTTGGGAACAGTGAATGGTTGATTTGCTTACGCTTTCAAAAAGGCTTTTTAAAAGCGAACAATCTTCATTGCTTGGATTGCAGCGAAAGCACGGCGGCTTTAAGTCTTTCAAGTGCAGCCTTGAGTTCATTTTGAGGCAATGCAAGATTCCAACGCTCGAATCCGCTGCCGCCGGTGCCAAAGATATAGCCCTCATCCAACGCAAGGTAATTCTTAAGCATTAACTCTTCAAGTGCGGAATCCGACAGTCCGAGGCTGCGCATATCAATCCATGCAAGGTATGTGCCCTCTGCCCGAATTGCATTCAGCATCGGAAGTTCGGTTCTGAGAAAAGAATACAGCAAATTGAAATTTGATTCGATAACACCGTTCAGTTCATCAAGCCATTGTTCTGCCTTCGTGTATGCAGCGATTGTCGCTGCACGCGCAAAATAAGGAACGCAGCTTGTGTTTTCGCGTTCGGCGGCTGCTTTGAATCGGTCTGCAATTGTGTCGTTGGAAATAAGGATATTTGAACACGCAAGACCTGCAAGGTTAAATGTTTTGCTTACAGCCGTACATGTGACCGTAAAGTCGGCAAAATCACCAAGCGATGCAAATACAGTGTGCTCGGCGCCGTTATGAATGAGATCGTTATGTATCTCGTCTGCAAGAACGATTATGTTGTTGCGTTTGCAGATTTCGCCGAGTCGGAGCAATTCCTGCTTTGTCCATACTCTGCCGACAGGATTATGCGGACTGCAGAGTATGAGCATCTTTACATTTTGTGGACGTGTTTTTGAATCCAAATCATCAAAATCGATCTCATAGGTATTGCTGCGCAGAATAAGCGGGTTTTCAATGAGAATACGGTTATTCTTGCGCACTGTGCCTGCAAACGGGGGGTAAACGGGCGGTTGAATCACAATCCCGTCTCCCTCGGTCGTCAATGCACGCACAGCAATGCCGAGAGCGGTAACAACGCCGTTCACCGTGAAGAGTTTGTGCTTTGAAATGTTCCAGTTGTGCCTGCGGAGCATCCATGAATTAACTGCGCTGCGGTACTCCGAATCGGCATAGGTGTAACCGTAAATGCCATGGGCAGCGGCCTTGCAGACAGCGTCTGAAATTTCCGGAGCAACTGCAAATTCCTGATCTGCGATTGTCAACGGCATAAGACCCGAGCCCTTTACGGGCTCGGGTGCCATGTCAATCTTTATGGAGCCGGTACAGGCTCTGTTAATTGAACTTGTGAAATCGTACATAGTTTTATTTGGGCTGCTGTCAGCAGTGCCCGTGATAAAAGCCAACTCAGATGCCGTAACCGCGATCAAAGGCCTTGATATTGATTTCAAGGAATTTGGGCTTTACGCATTGTTCGATTGCTTTGTGCCATTCCTCAACGGGGAAGGGAAGCATCTTTGCAACAACACCCATCAAAACAACGTTTGCAGCCTTGTAGGTTCCGCATTCGTGTGCAATTTCAACAGCGTTGAGCTTGATCGTCTTGCAGGCGTTTTCAACCCTTTCAAGGCAATCTTCGGGATACTTTGCGGCACCGGTAATAACGGGCATGGGCAGTATCTTCTGTGTGTTGACAACCATCGTGCCTTCCGACTTGAGATAAGGGAGTGCGCGCAGAGCTTCGAGATCCTCGAATGCAAGGACGATATCAGCCTGACCCTGTTCAACAATGGAGGAATAGAGAGGCTGATCATTGCTGATACGAACATAAGTCACAACGCTGCCGCCGCGCTGGCTCATACCGTGAACCTCGCTGACGCGAACCTCGTAGCCGTTGTTCATTGCAAGCTGGCCGAGAATTTTGCTGGCAAGCAGTGTGCCCTGCCCACCGACGCCGACGATAACAATGTTAAACATATAATTAACCCTCCTTAAGCTTCGGTGTGGAGTGCGCCAAAGTGACAAAGCTGTTCGCAAAGTCCGCAGCCAACGCACTGTGTGGGATCAACGGCAACGCCGGTTTCCGTTTTGCGAATGGCGGGGCAGCCGATTTTCATACACATACCGCAGTTTTTGCACTTTGTTGTGTCGCAGATGAACGGCGTGCCGGGCTGCTTAACAATAAGCGCACAGGGACGGCGGGAGATAATAACGGAAAGCTCTTCACGCTCGGTCTCTTCGCGAACAACCTTTTCGAGTTCTTTAACGTCGAACGGATCGACAACGCGAACATGCTTGATGCCCATTGCATCGCAGAGCTTGAGAATATCAAGGCTTGTTGTGGGTTCGCCGTGGATGTCGTAGCCGTTTGCGGGGTTGTTCTGGTGACCGGTCATGCCGGTGATGGAGTTATCGGCAATGATAACCGTGCCGACGGCGCGATTGTATGCCATGTTGAGAAGTCCGGTGAGGCCGCTGTGGCAGAAGGTGGAGTCGCCGAGAACTGCAACTGTTTTCTTTGCCTGCTCATGACCGCGTGCCTTTTCCATGCCGTGTGCCATTCCGATGGATGCACCCATACATACGCATGTGTCAACTCCGCTGAGAGGAGGCAGCGCACCGAGAGTGTAGCAGCCGATATCGGAACATACCGTAAGTTTGAGCTTGCCGAGTACGTAATAAAGACCCCTGTGAGGGCAGCCGGGGCAGAGTACGGGGGGACGCATGGGAATGCCCTGAGTGTTCATGGGACCTGCTTCCTCTTCGCCGTTAAACTTGCTTGCAATCTTGCGCGCAAAAAGCTCACCCTGAACGCCGGTGCGATCTTTGCCGCTGCACTTGATGCCCCAAGACTTGATGGTGTCCTCATAGAAGGGCTCCATATCCTCGATTACATAGAGAGTGTCAACGCCTGCTGCGAACTCTTCGATGAGTTTGCGGGGCATGGGGTATGCAAGACCGAGCTTCAGCACGGATGCTGTGGGCATTGCTTCTTTTACGTAGTTATATGCCGCACCGCTTGTGATGACGCCGATTTTCCTGTCCGCCCATTCGATACGGTTGATGGGAAGAGTGTTTGCATCTTCGGCAAGCTTCTTTTCGCGCTCTTCAACATAGAGATGACGGGCGATCATGTTTGCGGGCATTGAAACGTATTTCTTGATGTCACGTTTGTATTCGCGAAGGGGAACTTCAACACGTTCGTCGAGTTCAACAAGGGTTCTTGCATGTGCAATGCGGGTGGTGACACGGAGAATGACGGGAGTGTCGTATTTTTCGCTGATTTCGTAAGCAAGCTTGAGAAAGTCCTTGCATTCCTGACTGTTGGAAGGGTCAAGAACCGGTGCGTGGGATGCGCGTGCAAGCATACGGGTATCCTGCTCGTTTTGGGATGAATGCATGCCGGGATCGTCGGCAACAACAACGACCATGCCTGCATTAACGCCGGTGTAGGTTGCGGTGAAGAACGGATGCAACATTCAAGCCGACGTGTTTCATACATGCGAGGCTGCGTGCACCGCTTACGGCTGCACCGAGAGCAACCTCTACGGCAACCTTTTCGTTGGGGGCCCATTCGGAGTAAATCTCGGGGTAAGTCGCAACGTTTTCGTTGATTTCGGTGCTGGGCGTGCCGGGATATGCGCTTGAAACGCGAACGCCTGCTTCGTAAGCACCTCTTGCAATAGCTTCATTGCCAAGCAAAAGTTTTTTCAATTCTTTTTCCTCCTTCGGAATATGTTTAGAACAATTCTTATCCGGTCAGCGGCTGTTTGAAACATCATGACAACATCCGGAAAGACCGAAATTGCTCAATCTTTTTTGTTCAAACCCTATTATAGTTGATTTTCGTCCGCAAATAAAGTGGAATCGGCCAATATATTGACAGTAATATTATATATTACGTTTGCGGCGATATTTTTTCTTTTGCATCAAACATTTTTTATAAAAAGTTTCCCTGCAAAAGCAAACACATCATGCACCTGCACATGCAAGCCGCCGAATTGCTCATCCGTTAGACTTTCCCTGCATAATTCGGAAATGAAACAGGTCTCGAAAAAATCAGCCGGAATCAAATGCTGCACGGCAAATGCCCAAAACGGATTTTTCCGAATATATGTGTTCTTTGCATGTTGCCAAGCAAAGAATTTTCAGCTATAATACCCGCAGCAAAATAAATGTGCCGGAGGATGATTATGAAATCACTCAACACAAAAGTCCTGACGACTTACGCGCTGTTTCTTGCTATTATGCTTATCATGGCATTTGTACCCGGGCTTGGGTTTATCCCGACAAGCGTTGCGGCGATCGTCATCATTCAGGTTCCCGTTATCATTGCGTCCTACTTTCTTGGGTTTAAGGGCGGAATGTTTTTCGGCCTCGTTTTCGGATTGACATCCGTCATTAAATGCTTCACCGAACCCGATGCGTTTGCAATGATAATCATGAATGCCGGCGGATTAAAAACTGTAGGGCTTATGATTATATGCCTTATCGTACCGAGAATCATGATCGGAGTTACGTCCCGTGCGGTGTACACGCTTTTTAACAAGTTTGACAAGACTCGAATTTCAAGCATGGCGGTCGCCGCCTTTGTCGGAACCATTACGAACACGATCCTCTTCCTCGGAGCTTTCTATCTGTTTGCAAAAGATGCATGTATGGCACAGTTCGGAGCAGCAACAGCGGATGCTCTGTTCAAGATGATGCTCGGTGTCGTGACTTTGAACGGAATCATCGAGGCTGTAACATCCGTTATAATCTGCACTGCTGTAGGTCAGGCATTGTACAACTTTATTTTCAAAAAACGTCTGGTCCCGGCTGATATGCTTGCAGAAAAAGACCGCGCTTGCGATGTTCACGAGTAAAGCCCGGCAAGCATAAGTATCCTGAATAATAATGCATCGGGGACTGTCCGCGCAGCGGTCGGTCCCTTTGCAATTGCTGCCTTGCCAAACAAGCTCCGGGCAAACAAATCGACGCAATCGATGCAGCGGATTGCTTCTTCAGCAATCTCACCGAATACCTGCTCAGAATACTGTCAGCCGATAATACCGAAATACACAGCTATGTATGTAAGCGAAAGAATCGCTTGTCCGAAAAAAAGCAAGCGGCAGACAGCAGCTTTCCTTTTGTCACAGCGCTGCTTAAACAGTTGAACACCTATAAGCGGAACAAGCGGAATGATTCCCGCCCATATAACAAACAACACTTCCATTCTGAACCTCCGCAACATTTTAATATGCCGTACAGAAAGATTAACAGTTTTTGTTGATAATTTCAAACGAAATGTTTTCCTGCAATGCCGGAATATGCTTTTGTATCAGACTGCGCACTGCTGTTGTGTGCACAGCCGGAACATTTGACTTGAAAATAAAGTTTTAATCATTTCAATTAGGTATTTCACATTTAAAATTCTTGTGGTATAATCATAGTGCGGTTAGCCGACCGTGTACATAATCCGGTTCGGCGGATTGAGCAAAAGGAGTTTATACTATGGCAGAATTTAAAGTTGTTTCGCCCTTTGAACCGCAGGGCGATCAGCCTCAGGCAATCGATACGCTTGCAAACGGCGTGCTTTCGGGTGACAAGCTTCAGGTTCTTTTGGGCGTTACAGGCTCAGGAAAAACATTCACAATGGCAAAGCTTATCGAACGCGTACAGAAGCCGACAATTGTCATTGCGCATAACAAGACGCTTGCGGCACAGCTTTGTTCGGAATTTCGTGAGTTCTTTCCGAATAATGCAGTTGAATACTTTGTTTCATATTATGACTACTACCAGCCGGAAGCTTATATTGCTTCTTCCGATACATACATTGAAAAAACGGCGGACATAAATCAGGAAATCGACCGCTTGCGCCACAGTGCGACGTGTTCACTTAATGAACGCAAGGATGTTATTATCGTTGCATCAGTTTCCTGCATCTATGCTTTGGGCAGTCCTGAAGAATACATGCGAATGAGCATATCACTGCGCAAAGGTGCGGTCTTTCCCCGCGAAGAATTGATAAAAAGACTTGTAGACATTCAATATCAGCGCAATGACTATGAATTCAGTCGCGGCATTTTTCGTGTTCGCGGTGATATTGTTGAGATATTCCCGATGAATGCGTATGACAGAGCTGTTCGGGTTGAGTATTTCGACGATGAAATTGAATCCTTAAGCGAGGTTAACGCCGTTACGGGAATTCCTGCGGCGGCTCTTGCTCATGCGGTGATTTTTCCTGCAACACACTATGCGACCGGAAAAGAAAAAATTGAATCTGCACTTGAACAGATCGAGCAGGATATGAAAAATCGCGTTGATGAGCTGAAGGCGCAAAACAAGCTCGTTGAGGCGCAGCGGCTTGAGCAGCGTACGCTTTATGACATGGAAATGATGCGGGAAATAGGCTATTGCTCGGGCATAGAAAACTACTCAAGATACTTTGACGGGCGAAAACCCGGACAGCCGCCGTTTACGCTGCTTGATTTCATGGGCAATGATTTCCTGACAATTATCGATGAGTCCCATGTTACAATTCCGCAGATAAGGGCAATGTACAGAGGAGACCTTGCACGCAAGACCGAACTTGTCGATTACGGATTCCGTATTCCAAGCGCTTTTGACAATCGTCCGCTGAAGTTCGAAGAGTTTGAAGAACGCATAAAACAGCTTGTGTGCGTCAGCGCGACTCCTGCCGAATACGAACTTGCAAGAGCAGCAAACATTGCTGAGCAGATAATCAGGCCGACAGGGCTGCTTGATCCGGAGATTTACATTCGTCCCGTCAAGGGACAGATTGATGATTTGATTTCCGAAGTAAATAAAAATGCAGCCAAGGGCTATCGCACGCTTGTTACAACGCTCACGAAACGCATGGCGGAAATGCTGACGGAACATCTTGATTCAATCGGCATCAGAGTGCGCTATATGCATTCAGATATTGACACAATGGAGCGCATGGAAATCATTCGGGATCTTCGACTCGGAGAATTCGATGTTCTCGTAGGCATAAACCTGCTGCGAGAGGGACTGGATCTTCCGGAAGTCGGGCTTGTTGCTATACTTGATGCTGACAAGGAAGGCTTTCTGCGGTCGTCAACGTCGCTGATTCAGACTGTCGGCAGAGCAGCACGCAATGTTGACGGATATGTTATCATGTATGCAGACACGATAACAGACTCAATGCAAAGCACGATTGATGAAACAAACCGCAGACGAACCAAGCAGCAGGCGTTTAACATTGAACACGGAATAACTCCCAAGAGCATTAAGAAGACTGTTCACGGCATAATAGAAATATCAGGCGCGGTTGAAGATGCTGCTGCGGGAATGAACGAGGACGAAAAAGCCGAAAAGATTGCTTTGCTGACCGAACAGATGCAGCGTGCCGCCATGGAGCTTGAGTTTGAAACTGCCGCAAAGCTTCGCGATGAACTGTACAGATTGCAGGGCAGGTCGGATGGAGCATCGGATTCCGCACCAAAGCCCGGAACAAAACGCGGAGCAAAGCCCGGAACTCCCGGCAGTCGAAAAAAGGCACGCGGAAGAACAAGAAAATAACTCGTATTTTGAATGAATCACGCAAGAAAAGAGATATGGCAAAATGAAAGATTGCATAACAATAAAAGGCGCACGGGAGAATAACCTGAAAAACATAGATTTAACTGTTCCGAGAGATAAACTGATTGTTTTTACCGGACTTTCGGGTTCCGGAAAATCTTCACTTGCGTTTGAAACGATTTTTGCAGAAGGGCAGCGGCGATATGTTGAGTCCCTTTCGACATATGCCCGCCAGTTTTTGGGCCAAATGGACAAACCCGATGTTGATTACATCGAAGGGCTTTCACCTGCGGTTTCAATTGACCAGAAAAGCACATCAAACAACCCGAGGTCAACAGTCGGTACCGTTACGGAGATTTATGACTATCTGAGGCTTTTTTTTGCGCGTGTCGGCGTTCCGCATTGCCCTAAATGCGGAAGGGAAATTGCGCGCCAAAGCATAGACCAGGTGGTTGATAAAGTTAAACTGCTCCCGTTGCGTTCAAGGATACTCATCGTTGCGCCTGTAATACGTGCAAAAAAAGGCGAACATGTTAAGCTGCTTGAGCAGATACGTAAAGACGGCTATGTGCGCGTTAAGATTGACGGCACGGTTTACGATATCAATGATGTTCCCAAACTTGACAAAAAGCTCAAACACAGCATCGATGTCGTTATCGATCGTCTTGTTATCAAGGAAGGCATTGATTCAAGACTTACCGATTCGTTGGAAGCAGCATTTGCGCTCGGCGACGGGCTCGCAAAGGTTGATATCCTGCCCGACAGGGATGCGGCAGGGGAGAATATTCCCGCTGAAAAAAAGGCCGCAAACGGGGGAATCATCGTTGAAGACGGTGTGGAGGAGCTGCTTTTTTCTCAGAATTTTGCCTGTCATGAGTGCGGTATCAGCATTGAAGAAATGTCACCGCGAATGTTCTCGTTCAACAGTCCGTTCGGTGCCTGCCCGGACTGCACCGGCCTTGGTTATCAGGAAAAAATCGATCCGCTGCTTGTTGTTCCGGATGATTCGCTGTCCTTGAACAAAGGTGCGATTGCCGCAATGGGATGGAATTCCGCAAACGGAATTGCAAGCATGTATTTAAAAGCACTCGCTGTCGAATACGGTTTTTCGCCGGATACGCCGTGGCGCGAACTGCCCGAAGAAATCCGCAAGGTTATTCTTTACGGTACGGGCGGAAAGAAAATTCATGTTGAGTACGAAAGAGATTACGGCGGCGGTTTTTTCGAAACGGCATTCGAAGGCGTTATACCCACTCTTGAAAGACGTTATCACGAAACTCAATCCGATTCCATGAAGGAAGCTTACGAAGCATTTATGAGCAAAATACCCTGTCCGACATGCGGAGGAAAGCGACTTAAGCCCGAAGTGCTTGCAGTTACAATCGGGAATAAGTCGATTGCGGACGTGTGCGGCATGTCCATAACCGACGTTCTTGCTTTTATAGACGGGCTTGTTCTTTCGGAATCAGAAAAGATTATTGCCTCCCGAATTTACAAGGAGCTGAAGGCCAGACTGCGCTTTCTTGTCAACGTCGGGTTGGAATATCTCACGCTTTCACGCTCGGCATCAGGCCTTTCCGGAGGAGAGGCACAGCGCATTCGGCTTGCAACTCAAATAGGTTCGGGTCTTGTCGGCGTTCTCTATATTTTGGATGAACCGAGCATAGGGCTGCATCAGCGTGATAATGACCGCCTGCTTGCAACGCTGAAAGGACTCCGTGACCTCGGCAATACTCTTATTGTTGTCGAACATGACGAAGATACCATGCGCAGTGCGGATTACATTGTCGATATCGGCCCCGGTCCCGGCGTACACGGCGGGCATGTTGTTGCACAGGGCAGCGTTGAGGATATAATGAATGCTCCGGAATCCATAACCGGGCAGTTCCTGAGCGGTAAGCGTTTTATTCCCATTCCTGAGGAACGCCGAAAACCGTCCGATGAACGTTGGCTTTGCGTTGAGGGTTGTCGTGAAAACAATCTTAAAAATATCACGGTGAAAATTCCGCTCGGTGTATTCACATGTGTAACCGGCGTCTCCGGTTCGGGAAAATCAAGCCTTGTGAACGGAATAATTCGAAATACATTGCTGCGAATGCTCAATCGGGCACGGACAAAATCAGGCGAGTTTGACAGTATAAGCGGAGTTCAGTATCTTGATAAGGTAATCGATATTGATCAATCGCCTATCGGCAGGACGCCGCGAAGCAATCCCGCAACCTATGTGGGCGTTTTTGACCTTATCCGTGAAGTGTTCGCAATGACGCCCGATGCAAAAATGCACGGATATACAAACGGTAGATTCAGCTTCAACGTTAAAGGCGGACGTTGCGAATCCTGCCGCGGTGATGGTATAATAAAGATAGAGATGCATTTTTTGCCCGATGTGTATGTTCCATGCGAGGTATGCAAGGGCAAACGGTATAATCGTGAAACTCTGGAAGTTCGATACCGCGGCAAAACAATTGCGGACGTACTTGATATGACGGTTGAGCAGGCATTGGAGTTCTTTTCGGCGCATCCCAAAATTGCGAAGAAATTGCAGACGCTTTTTGATGTCGGGCTGGGCTATATAAAACTCGGACAGTCCTCAACAACGCTTTCCGGCGGCGAAGCGCAGCGCGTCAAGCTTGCAACCGAGCTTGCTCGGCGCGATACAGGCAGAACACTGTATATTCTCGATGAGCCGACGACAGGATTGCATGTTGCTGATGTTGAACGATTGCTTTCCATTCTTGAACGCCTTTGCGACAGCGGCAGCAGTGTCCTTGTTATTGAACACAATCTCGACGTAATTAAAACGGCGGATTATATCATTGATCTCGGACCTGAAGGCGGCGACCGCGGCGGCAGCATTGTGGCTTGCGGAACACCGGAGCAGGTTGCGCTTGTTGAGAACAGCTACACCGGTCAGTATCTCAAGAAGATTTTATTTAATAAATAATTCTAATGAAAACGGGGGAGTGTACATCATTATGAATGATATGACTTTAAATTGGTATAAATCAATAAAAAACAGGACATCCGTACGTGAGTTTTCAGATACGGTGGATCAAAAAACTTTCACTGAACTGAAAAAATTTGCAGCATGGCTCAACAACGATGAAGCACGGCTTGTTTTGCGTTCAAAGGACGGGGTTCTGAAATCCACTTTTTTGGCTTACGGCAGAGTTGCAGGAACAAAAGGTTTTGCGGCAGTCATAACAAAGAAGAACAGCAAATACATGGGCGGTTATATCGGCGAGGCATTTGTTCTTGAATGCACTGCCCGCGGAATTGCAACATGCTGGCTCGGCGCGTCATATAAAAAGTCAAAGGTTCGTGAATTTGTGGACATTAAGGAAGATGAAACGCTTGCCTGCATTATCGCATTCGGCTTTTATGACGGAAAAATTAAACACACAAAGAAGAAAAGCATCGAACAGCTCACCGGATTGAATGCCGCAGCGTTTTCGGCGCTTCCGGCATGGCAGCAGGAGGCTGTCAACTGCGCACGGCTTTCGCCTTCGGCTCTCAATAAGCAGCCGTGGGAGCTTGATATAAAGGAAGACAGCATTGAACTCATAAACAATTCAAACAATTGGGGGTTCGGCGGGGTTGACTGCGGCATTGCCATGCTGCATCTTGAACTCGGAGCAGAGTTTCGCGGTGTTTTCGGAGAATGGAAGTTTAAGGACGGTGCGCCCGTGTTTATTCCGCTTCCGCAATCCGCAAATTGTCATGACGAATCCGAAGCATATGATGAAGAGGATGCATACAATGATGAATTCCGATATGAGGATTCGTCATCCGCGGATGACGCTGCCGATTCGGATATTCCGAATGTTGAAGTTGAATCATCGTACAATTTCAACATCGGGTAATCAAAATATGATGTGTAAATCAATTCAGCACAGGAACTGATTTTAATGAAGCGAGTTGTAATTTATACTGACGGTGCATGCTCAGGAAATCCGGGAGTCGGCGGCTGGGGTGCGGTGCTTATATACGGCGAAGCAAAAAAAGAAATAAGCGGAGCCGAAAAAATGACAACGAACAACCGCATGGAGCTTACAGCGGCAATTAAAGCACTCGAACTGCTTAGGGAGCCGTGTGAAGTCGAGTTATATACGGACAGCGCATATCTGTGCAACGGGTTTAATAACGGCTGGATATGGAATTGGCTGAAAAACGGCTGGAAAACAGCCTCCGGAAAGCCTGTTGAAAACCGAGAACTTTGGGAAAGACTTTTGGAATTGCAGCGGATTCACAAACTTGATTGGCGCAAAGTTAAGGGGCATGCGGATAATCCATACAACAACCGGTGCGATAAGCTTGCAACAACTGCAGCTGCAAACCTCAAAAAGCAGAACTGACATAACAAGCCTGGCGTATGTTTTAAAATGCAAGGGAGTGTAAACGGAAGCCATTAAAGCTGTTTATGAATGTGTTTCTTCCTAACTATTCGCAAAACATGCATTTTGCGAATAGTTAGGAAGAACAGAAACAGTGTTTTTCCCCGCTTTTCAGTTTCAATACGTTCGGCTGTTACGATGTAAGTATTACTTTAAGTATAAAATATGAGTGAAGACTATTCAAATGAAAGAACCCGCGTGTATACGCTCAAACTGCGCGCATTGCTCGAAGATTTGCCGCCGATTTGCGCGGAGTTTTTCCGCGGCATCGAACCGTCAACAAGCGTTCTCACACGGTACGGATATGCTCTTGACCTGAAGCTTTTTTTTAAGTTTTTGATCAGCGACAGCTTATGCTCGGGATTACTGAGCATACGTGATATTGACTGTTCGATTCTTGAAAACGTTTCAATCGATCACATCGAACGCTACCTCGAATACGTTGCTATGTATCCTGCGGAAACCGATTCTGAAGATTACGAAAAAGAAGAATATGTTACAAACGGTGAACGAGCCAAGGCGCGTAAACTCTCTTCTGTACGCTCTTTTTTTAAGTATCTTTATAAAAAAGGAAGAATAACGCGCAACGTCGCAGCTTTGGCGGACACACCCAAGGTGCATGAAAAGCCGATAGTCAAGCTTGAACCGGATGAAATTGATGCACTGCTGACAGTTGTTGAAAGCGGCGAAGGGCTGTCCCCCGCTCAGAAAAAATATCATAAACAGACGCAGGTTCGTGACACTGCAATAGTGACACTTTTTTTGGGTACGGGAATGCGCATCAGTGAACTTGTCGGGATTAATATCGATGATTTAAACTTTATGTCAAACGAAGTGCGAATCGTCCGCAAGGGCGGCAACCAGGATGTGCTTGTTTTCGGGAGCGAGGTTCGAGAGGCTTTGCTGAATTATATGCTGCGTCGAGAAAACATGACTGCGCAGCCGGGTCACGAAAAGGCTTTGTTTCTTTCAATGCAGAACAAACGCATGACGGTTCGCGCAATCGAAAACCTTGTGAAAAAATATGCTGCGCTTGCTGCTCCGCTGAAAAGAATCTCCCCGCATAAGCTGCGCAGCACATACGGAACCATGCTGTACCGTGAATCCGGAGATATTTACCTTGTTGCGGATGTTTTAGGCCAAAAAGACGTCAATACAACGCGAAAACATTATGTTCCTCAGGCAGAGGACAGACGGCGTTTTGCTGCCGAGGTTATCAGTCTTAAAGGGAAAAAAAGCGGCACTGCTGATGCGGACACAAAAAACGGAAACGAGCCGGACGAAACCGAATAGCGGTTGACATCCGATCCGACCTTGCAAAAAAATTTACGGCAATGAACAACGGATAAGCCTTGCTGCACATTGCCGTATCTTAAAATACTTCGAGTTATTTGCGGAACGGAGCAATACTCCCCCGTCACTTTCGTTCGCGGCGTTTGCGCACGGCGTAAAGACCTTTCGGAGCATCATCTGAAGCCGCTTCCCGCCGAGCATCCTCGCGAAAAGATTCTGCGAGTCGTCGCTCCCATTCGGCGGCAAGCGCAGGGTCGATTTGAATAGGATCCGGAACGCCAAGCTCTATAGGTTCATCGAGGAATTCGTCAAAATCCGCGGAATTCAATTCTTCACCGTTTTCGTGATGATCACATTCGCATCCGCACTCGCACTCATTCTCGTCTTCCGCCGGATAACGATAAATTATGCTGTTGAATTCATCGCTGCCTCTTTGGAGGCATTTTCCGCAATTGTCGCAAATTTTGCCGGGATCAAGGTCGCAGCGATTGCATTCACCGCAGTCATTGCAAACTTTTCCGTCATAAAGAACACATTTTTTCATTCTGCACCTCAGTTTCAGTCGGTTAACACATTCGTGCCGCAGCCTTTTTTATCAAGCAGAGAAGTCAGAACTCTCATCACGGCAAGCCGACCGTGAGAATAGTTTAATGCACCCTGAACGTATGCTGTGTACGGCTTGCAGATCGGCGCATCGGCGGAAAGTTCAATGGATGCGCCCTGGATAAAAGTGCCCGCCGCCATAATAACATCGTGGCTGTACCCCGGCATTGCCCACGGCTCGGGAACAACATACCCGTCAACAGGCGCAACTGCCTGGATGCATGCACAGAAATCAATGAGTTCTTCCTTGGTATCAAAACGCAGCGACTGCACGATATCGGAACGCACAGCATCACTCGGAGGCATCGTGGGCAGTTTCAGGTATTCAAAAGCCTTTGCAAACAGCGCCGAAGTCTTGAGGCTTTGCGCAACAACATGCGGAGCACTGAAAAAGCCCTGATAAAACGGGAGATAACTTCCGAAATACGACCCCGCTTCCCTGCCTATGCCGGGCACCGTCATTGAGTTTGCTATTCTGTCCACAGCAGATTTCTTTCCTGCGAAGTATCCGCCGGTGGGAGCAAGTCCGCCGCCCGGGTTTTTGATAAGGGAACCCACAATGATATCCGCACCGACAGCCAAAGGTTCACAATTGCAGGTGAATTCACCGTAACAATTGTCAACAACGATTATTGAGTTCGGAGATATTCGTTTCACTTCATCGAAAACCGGCTGCATTGCCTGCGGATGAACAGCTTCCCGCCATGCATATCCGCGTGAACGCTGAACGTAAACAACCCTCGGATGTTCCCGTTTGATACATTCAATAATGCTTTCAAGCCGAAAACTCCCGTCATCGTTTAAATCTATCTGTGAATAACGCACACCGCGCTCCTTGAGTGAGCATTCGACGGTGTTTGCAGCCTCGGCTTCATCGTCTTCGGCATCGGAAACGCCTATCGCATCAACCAAAGTATCATATGGCTTTCCGGAAACGGCAAGGAGCAGATCGCCGTGCCGAAGCAGCCCTGAAAGAACAGTAAAAATCGCATGAGTTCCGGAAATAAGCTGCGGACTGACAATTGCACTTTCGGCACCGAACGCGTCCGCAAATACTTTGTCAAGATTATCTCTGCCGATGTCATCATAACCGTAACCGGTTGTCGGATTAAAATAATGCGCTGCAACACGGTTCTTATGGAAAGCCGCAAGAACTTTTGCTTCATTCTCACATTCAATTGATTCAATCCGCCGAAAAACGGGAGCAAGCTCTTCTTCAAGTCTGCAAACCGTGTTGAAAGCGTTTTCACTTATTAATAAGTTGCTGTATGCTTTTCCGTACATAATTCAGGTTTATTCTCCTTCCTGTTCTGTTTCGGGTGCATCTCCCTGAAACAGCTCCGGGTTCATAAAGTATTCATACAGGCTTTGTACAAGCCCATCAGCGGTTTCTTTATCCGCAAAGAAACTGTGTATACGCTTATCACGTTTGAACCAGCTGATCTGCCTTTTTGCAAATCGGCGTGTGTCGCGTTTTATAAGCTCAATTGCCTCATCAAAGCTGCATTCGCCGTCAAGGTACATCAAAAGCTGTTTATACCCAAGCCCTTGGAGTGCAGGCAAACTTCGGTCATAACCCTTTTCCGCAACGGCTTTAACTTCATCAATCAATCCGTTTTCAATCATAAGGTCAACTCTGCGCTCAATGCGTTCATAGAGCTTCGCTCTGTCGGAAAAACAGAGTGCGGCGATAATGGGTTCAAATTCATTTTCTTCTCCGCGGACATTGGAAAAATCTCCGCCGTGCGCGGATGCGGTCTGCCCTGTCTGTTCAAAGATTTCAATGGCACGGATTATGCGTTTTCTGTCATTAACATGCAATCTTTGGGCAGTTGCGGGATCAATGGCGCTAAGCATTTTGTGGAGGCACCCGGGGTCGGCATCCTCCGTTTTGCTCAGCTCTTCACGCCGCTCGATATTCGGTTCAGCGGATGAGAAGTTCAGCGGATAAGTCAAAGCATTGATGTAAAGGCCTGTTCCTCCGACAACAAGCGCGTTTTTTCCTCGAGAGGCAATTTCGCGTATTTTTTCGGAGGCACGTTCCCGAAACATTGCAACATTAAAACTCCTGTCTTCGATGTCAACACAGTCAATCAGGTGGTGCGGAACGCCGCATTGTTCCTGAACGGATGGCTTTGCAGAGCCGATATCGAGTCCGCGGTAAATTTGAATCGAATCCGCAGAGACGATTTCTGCGTTCATTCGCTTTGCAACACCTATCGCCGCTGCTGTTTTTCCGCTTGCGGTTGGGCCTGCAATTATATAAATCCTCTGTTTCATCATAACACCCTTTTAAACTGTTTTTCAAGGTCGGATTTTTTTACGCTGATTATCACAGGTCGGCCGTGCGGGCAAGTCAGCGGAACATTGCCGCCGCAATATGATTGAACAAGCGCCTTCACCTGCTGTTCATCCAGCATATCTCCGCCTTTCACGGCGTGCTTACACGAAGCCTTTATGAGCTTTGAACGAACAAGTTCCGTTTCGTCCACACTGCCGTTTTCTTCAATGATCGCAATTGCCTCGTTAAGAAAACTTTCAATTCCGCGGCCGTTTTGGGTGCGGCCGTTCACAATGTTAAAATTCAGAATATCCGGCACGGCATAAATTCTGATTGTGAGTTCACCGCACAACTCGACAGAAAAACCAAGTTCCTCTATTCGCTCAAGATTATCCTCAAGGCAAGAATACGCAACGGGATCAAGCTTTACATAATCCGGCATGACGAGCAGCTGTGAACAAAAACGAAGCTCCCCTGCGACAAGCTTTTCATAAAGAAGTCTTTCGTGAGCCGCGTGCTGGTCGATATAGTAAACCGCATCATTTTGCTGCACAATGATATATGTGTTGAATACCGTACCGATAATGCTACATGAATCGGCATCGAGTCGAATCTGCTCAGGCTTTTCGAGCTTTTGTGTCGGCACAGCATTGCTTGAATAAAACGGTATCGAACCAAAATTCCTTTCGAAATGTGTGTCCGGCATAAAATCAGGTATTGCAGCGGCTCCGCTGTCCCGAAGCCTCCACTTTGACGGTTTATTAAGGCTCCAATCAATATTTTCGGCGGCAGTTTCCACACCGCAGCTGTCTCCGCTGACGGTTGAAAATTCTTCACTTACAGCTTTCGCTCGAACGAGAGCTGATTCGTTCGACTGTACATTCTTGGTTGATTCCGCATAATCATCGATGTTGTCATATCGACCGGTTCCTGCGTTTGATTGACCCGCTGTTGAAATAATATGAGCGGAGGCACTGTCTGCATCTGAATCGGAGTCTCTGACAGTACACGGCTCTTGTTCAGCGGAACATTCAAAAAACGGATAAGCCGTCGACACGCTGTTCATTGCTTCCGCAATCGCGCGGGTTACGGAAAGAGCCACACGTTCATCGTCGCGAAAACGGACGGATAGTTTGTTTGGGTGAACATTAACATCGATTTCTCTGCTCGAAATTGTAATATCAAGCACGAAAAACGGAAACCTTCCGCTCATCAGCCTTGTATCGAATGCACGCTGAGCAGCATTGCTGATAAGTGAAGATTTAATGTATCGCCGATTTACGAATATACTCTGTTTTGCACGGTTCTTCCCCGCAATGCTCTCACTGCCGACATAGCCGCCGACTCGAATGTAACCGTTGTCGAATTCAACAGGGTACAAAGAGTTCGAAATTGCGTTCCCATAGACGCAGAACAATGCGTTTTCAAGGCTGCCGTCACCGGTGCTGTGGTAAACGGTCTTTCCGTTATTAATGAATTTTATCGCCGTATCAGTGTTTGCAAGTATTAAACGCACGACATAATCACCGATAAATGCGGCTTCGCTTCGCGGAGACTTAAGAAATTTCAACCTTGCCGGAACGTTGAAAAAGAGCTCGTTAACTTCAACTGTTGTGCCTGTCGGGCAGCCGCACGGTTCGAAACACGTTTCGACACCGCCCTCAATTGCAACATAAGTCCCGGATTCATCATCTTCGGTTCTCGTTCGCATTGAAACTTTTGAAACGGCCGCAACAGAGGCAAGCGCTTCTCCGCGGAATCCGAAAGTTTCAATATGGGTTAACTCTTCCGCAGAAGAGAGCTTGCTTGTTGCATGGCGGAGAAAAGCCGTGCGGACATCATCGCTCGGTATGCCGCTGCCGTTATCGGTTATTCTGATATAGTCGATTCCGCCGTTGCGTATCTCCACGGTTACGGCGCTGCTGCCTGCATCGAGAGCGTTTTCAACAAGCTCCTTAACGATGCTTGCAGGGCGTTCAACAACCTCGCCGGCAGCAATTTTGTTGGCCGTATTCGGTTCAAGTATAATAATTCGTTTATTCATGCTGCATAATACCGAAAATCAAATGAATTTGGTGCTGAAGAAAGGCGTCCCGTTTCAGCTTTTTGCAATTTTAACGCGAGAGCTCAGCTCATAAAGCTTGCTTAACGCTTCCATGGGAGTCATTCTGTCCGCATCCATTTTTACAAGTTCTGCAATAACGCCGGCGCATACCTCATCGGCATCGGCACCTGTTTCACCGATCATACTCATTTGCGTCGGCTTATCTTCTGCTTTTACGCGCCGTGATGCGTTATTGATATCCGAAGCCTCAAGTTCGGACAAAATATTTTTTGCCCTTTCAATAAGCGCAGCGGGAAGCCCCGCAAGCTTTGCAACCTGGATTCCAAAGCTTTTATCCGCACCGCCGCGGACAATTTTTCTGAGAAAAATAATGTTGTCACCGATCTCTTTGACGGAAATTCGATAGTTTTTGACTCCTGACAGTTTGCCTTCAAGTTCGGTAAGCTCATGATAATGAGTTGCAAAAAGAGCTTTCGCTCCGCATTTTTCGGGATTTGAGATGTACTCCAGTACTGCCCATGCAATGCTCAATCCGTCAAAAGTGCTTGTTCCTCTGCCGATTTCATCAATAATGAGCAGACTTCTCGAAGTCGCATTGTTCAAAATGTTTGCCATTTCGCTCATTTCAACCATGAATGTGCTCTGGCCTGTTGAAAGGCTGTCCGACGCGCCGACACGGGTAAAGATTCTGTCCGTAATGCAGATATTAGCCGCTTTTGCCGGAACGAATGACCCTAAATGTGCCATCAGTGTTATCAGCGCAACTTGGCGCATATATGTGCTTTTCCCCGCCATGTTCGGGCCTGTCAGAATGATTAAGCGATCGTTCTGCATGTTCATATCCGTTGAATTCGGAACAAATGCATCTTTCATGCCCGGTTCAACAACGGGATGCCTTCCGTCGGTGATTGAAATTCTGCCTTTGGTATTAATGCGCGGACGGACATACCCGTTTGCAACCGCAGCTTTGGCAAACGAACAGAATGCATCAAGTTCAGCAATAACGGCGGAATTGAGCTTGAGCGCGCTGAGGCAATCGGAAAGCTTTTCGCGAATCTCGGTAAACAGTCTGTACTCAAGCTGGATACAGTTTTCCTTTGCGCCCAGAATCTTTTCCTCGGCTTCTTTAAGCTGCGGAGTTATATAACGCTCTGAGTTTGCAAGGGTTTGCTTGCGCTGATATTCCAGCGGTACGCTTCCGGCGTACGATTTTGAAACTTCAATGTAATACCCAAACACGCGATTGTAGCTGACTTTAAGTGTCTTTATGCCTGTTCGTGTTTTTTCGGCAGATTCAAAGTCACGAAGCCATTTGCCTCCGTTTTCAGCAAGACTGCGTAACTCGTCAACTTCGGCATTGTAGCCGCTTTTTATAATATTTCCGTCCTTTACGGATATCCCCGCATCATCATTTATTGCGGATTTGAGCAGCTCTGCAATCTCGGTCATAGGATCAATGCGTGCGGCAAGTGATTGAAGTTTTGAACAGGCAAAGCTGTTTGCGGCAGCATAAATCAAGGGCAATGCAGCAAGCGTTGAGCACAGTGAAAGACAGTCTTTTGGGGTGACCGTTCCGTATGCAATTCTGCTGCACAAGCGTTCGATGTCATAAACATCGGAAAGTGCAGCCGCGAGAACTTCCCGTTCGCGTGCGGCGTCCGAGATTGCCTCCACGGCATTGAGCCGCTCATTAATCTGTTCTTCAATCTGAAGGGGGCGTTCGATCCATTTGCGCAGCAGCCGACCGCCCATTGCAGTCTCCGTTTTGTCAAGAACATACAGCAGCGTGTTTTTCTTGCTGCCGTCAAACCTCAGCGGTTCTGTTAATTCAAGGTTGCGCCTTGTCGCCGCGTCGATACCCATAAACTCGCTGCGTCGAATTTTCGTTATCCGGGTTATATGCGTCAGTGCGTTCTTTTGAGTATCTTCAAGATATCCGAGCAAAGCACCGGCGGCGGCAATATCCGGTGAGTCATTGCGTATGCCGAATCCCTGCAGCGTTGCAACACCAAAATGCCTGCAAAGCTTTTCGGTGCCGCGTTTAATGTCGAATGCCCTCTGCTCTGCCTGCTCGGTGTAGAATCTTGCCTTTATGCGTTTAAGCAGCAGTTCGTCCTCGAACATTTCCGAATTTGCAATGAGCTCACGCGGCGATATTCCGACAAGCTCATTGAAAAGATCCGATGAGATATCGCTGCCTTCAAATGAAGTTACACAGAATTCACCCGTTGAAACATCGCTGTATGCAATTGAGCAGGATGGGTTTTTCCCGGCACGTTTCAGGTACACGGCGGCAATATAGTTATTTTCCTTGTCGTTGAGCATCTGAGTTTCAATAACCGTTCCCGGAGTGATAACTCGAATAACGTCACGTTCAACAAGTCCCTGCGAAAGAGCCGGATCCGTAAGCTGTTCGCAAATTGCAACCTTGTATCCTTTGTCGATAAGTTTCGTTATGTACGTGTTAACCGAATGGTACGGCACGCCGCACATCGGTGCGCGCTCTTCAAGCCCGCAATCGCGTCCTGTGAGTGTAAGTTCAAGTTCGCGGGATGCTGTTTTTGCATCGTCAAAAAACATCTCATAAAAATCGCCGAGTCTGAAAAACAGAAGGCAATCGCTGTATTTCTCTTTAAGCTGCAAATACTGCCGCATCATTGGGGTCATGCTTGCCATAGAGTCCTCTCCTGCTGATTAAACTTTGATGCCTGTTTTAAGGAGTTATGCGGCCGCTTGTTCAGTCGGTGATATGACCCTGCAGTGAGTTGAAACGCAAACCGTCGACCTTAACGGGAACAACGGTTCCGACAAGGCTTTCGTCGCCCTTAACATACACCATTTTAAAGTTGGAAAGCTTGCCGAAAAGCAGCGGTTCGCCGCGATGATCGACTCCTTCAACGAGAATATCGCCTTCATAGCCGATATACTTCTCGTTTCCCGCCGGAAGAGTTTCCGCGAGAACAGCGTTAAGCGCGTTCAGTCTGCGTTTTTTCTCTTCGAGAGGAATTTGTCCGTCCATGCGTGCTGCAACGGTGCCTTCGCGTGGGGAATATGCAAACGTATATGCGTTGCTGTAGCCGACATTGCGAACAAGCGCGCATGTTGCATTAAAATCTTCCTCTGTTTCCTGCGGAAAACCCACAATTATATCGGTGGTTATTTCAACATCCTTAACACGGGTCCGAAGTTTATCGACAAGAGCATAATAATCCGCACTCGTGTATTTTCTGTTCATAAGTCGGAGAATTCGGTCGCTTCCGGACTGTACCGGCAAATGAATATGCTTGCATACTTTGTCAAGCGACGCCATTGCATCGATGAGTTCATCCGAGAGATCCTTTGGGTGAGACGTCATAAACCGGAGCCGCTTCAGTCCTCCAACCTCATCATTGACGCGTTTTAACAGTTCCGGGACACTATTTTTCACCGAAAACCGGAAAAGCCTATATTGGATTACATAAGATTGATGGAAAATATTATTTCTTTAATAAATATGGAATTATGAAAATTGTCAATACTGTATACGGAAAGACTACTTACTATATTGGCTCTGATGGTGTTATCCAGGCACGAAAAAAGGGAAATACCATGTATTATGCAAATGGTAAGACAAAGATGAATCAGACAGCATATGAGTATGAAACTCTGCTGAGAGCGAAAGCAGTCGTAGCAGCCAT
>ERZ773116.604-NODE-604-length-38681-cov-23.788096_pt1 | contig 38681 bp, 29 predicted proteins | sample MGYA00580563_ERZ773116 | MGnify/ENA primary metagenome ERZ773116 (study PRJEB29015, sample SAMEA2737864) | human gut metagenome | biome: human gut; feature: human-associated habitat; material: faeces | place: China | collected 2012 ... | reverse complement strand
AGAAAAAGAAGAGAACACCATAAGTATTAACCACGCCAACATTATATACTAGTTTAAATATTATAGTCAAGGAAAATATGACTATTTTTTTAATATCTTTGTAAAGCTTTTATTTATAAGTGTTTATGAGAATTTTGTATATAATACAAATGTATACAAATAATAAATATTTTAAACAAAGACCTTAGGCTTTGTTTAACAGTGAGAGACTATAGGCTCGAACTGAATAAGAAAAAAGATAATCAAATTAATGATTACCTTATTACTATATTAACTATTCTACCCGGAATAGTTATTATTTTTACTACTTCTTTACCTTCTAACCACTTTTTAATAATGTCACTATTTAAAGCCTCTTTTTCTAAGTCTTCTTTAGAAATATCTTTAAATACTTTAACAGTATCTCTTACTTTACCATTAACTTGAATGGCTATTTCAATGGTATCTTCAGTAGTCTTAGATTCATCATAAGTAGGCCATGGTTCATAAGTTATAGTATTATTATGTCCTAACATACTCCATAGTTCTTCTCCTAGATGAGGACATAATGGACTAAGTGTTTTAACAAAACCTTCAGCATATTCAGTAGGTAAATAACCTTCTTTATATACAGCATTAATAAAGATCATCATTTGACTAATTGCCGTATTAAAGTTAAGTGTTTCATAGTCATTAGTTACTTTCTTTATAGTTTGATGATATATCTTTTCAAGATTTTTATTTTCTTTATCAAGAACTTTGTTTTCTTCAAATAATCTATATATTCTATCAAGGAATTTCTTTGAAGCATCTATACCAGCATTACTCCATGGTTTATCTGCTTCAAGAGGTCCCATAAACATTTCATATAATCTTAGAGCATCTGCTCCATGAGATACTACTATATCTGATGGATTTACGACATACTCTGGATATCTCTTACCCATCTTAATATTGTTTTCTCCTAGTATCATACCTTGGTGAACTAGTTTTTTAAATGGTTCTGGTACTGGTGATATTCCTTTATCATATAGATAATTACACCACATTCTAGAGTATAATAAGTGGCCAACAGCGTGTTCTGGCCCTCCGACATATAGATCTACTGGCATCCAGTGTTTTAATAATTCTGGTTCTCCTATCTCGTTATCATTATGTGGATCAATATATCTTAAATAATACCAAGAAGAGCCTGCGGCTCCTGGCATAGTGGAAGTTTCTCTTTTACCCTTCATACCATCTATTACTACATTTTTCCACTTGGTAGCATTCTCTAATGGTGCCATACCATTCTTGCCTTTATAATCATCCATTACTGGAAGAGTAAGTGGTAACTCTTCATCTGGTACTAATTTGATAGTACCGTCTTCCATATGAATTACTGGTACTGGTTCACCCCAATATCTTTGACGAGCAAATATCCATTCTCTTATTTTATAGTTAACTTTCTTAGTACCTAATTTATTTTCTTCAAGATATTCTATCATCTTTTTGATAGAGTCTTCTTTATTTAAACCATTTAAGAACCCGCTATTGATGTGAAGTCCATCTCCTGTATAAGCTTCTTTAGCGATATCGCCGCCTTCAATTACTGGTATGATATCTAGATTAAATTTCTTAGCAAATTCATAGTCTCTTTCATCGTGAGCAGGTACTGCCATAATGGCTCCATTAGCATAACTTGCTAGAACATAATCACTTATCCAGATAGGTATCTTTTTGTTATTTACTGGATTAATAGCATAAGCTCCGGTGAATACACCTGTTTTTTCTTTACTAGCATTTGTTCTTTCTAGTTCTGACTTAGAGGCTGATAACTTGATATAATCCTCTACTACATCTTTATATTCAGAAGTTGTTATTTCTTTTACTAGACTATGTTCAGGAGCAAGCACACAGTAGGTAGCGCCAAACAAGGTATCACATCTTGTAGTGAATACTGTGAATTCTTTATCGGTACCATCTACTTTGAAAGTAATATTAGCACCATAACTCTTACCTATCCAGTTTCTTTGGATTTCTTTAGTGGATTCTGGCCAATCTAAATTATCTAGGTTATTTAGAAGTCTATCGGCAAACTTAGGTATATCCATAGACCACTGTTTCATATTCTTTCGAACTACTGGATAGCCTCCTCTTTCACTCTTACCGTCTATTACTTCATCGTTAGATAGTACTGTTCCTAATTCTTCACACCAGTTAACGGGCATATCAATATATTTAGCATAGCCATCCATATATAGTCTTTTAAATATCCACTGGGTCCATTTATAATAAGATGGATCTGCTGTTGATATTTCTCTATCCCAATCATAAGAGAAACCTAATTCTTTTAATTGTTTTTTGAATACTTTAATATTTGACTCGGTGAAGCCGCTTGGATGATTTCCTGTTTTAACGGCATATTGTTCTGCGGGTAGGCCAAAGGCATCCCAACCCATTGGATGTAAAACATTATAGCCTTGCATTCTCTTCATTCTTGATACTATGTCAGTGGCAGTATACCCTTCGGGATGGCCAACATGAAGACCTACTCCTGATGGATATGGAAACATATCTAGAGCATAATACTTTGGTTTACTAAAGTCTTTTGTATCGGTCTTAAATGTTTTATTTTCTTCCCAATAATCTTGCCATTTCTTTTCTGTCTTTCTAAAATTATACATTTTTGTTACCTCTTTTCTTTGCTGTATTAGTCTTTTTTGGGACATTTTTATCTTTAGGAGTATCTTTTACTTTGATAGTCTTAGTACTTACCATACCATGTTTTTGATAGTATCTACCAAGTAGACCATATAGGATAATTATAAGTAATATTATTATAAATATACCTACGATTAATTGCCACATCCATTTATCTAATAATTTAGATATTATTATATATGTTGTATCTATGATAAAGGTATTAACAAAAGCCGTAGCATAAATAAATTTCTTATAGTTTATTTTACTTTGATCTAATCGGTAGAGGCTAACTAAGTAATAGAATTCTACGGGTACTTTATTGGGATTATATTTAGTTTTCTTTCTTACAAAGATTAACCAATATAATATAAATACTCCAATATATACAATTAAAAATTCTAGTAATATTTTTAGTATATCTTTCATAAATGCCTCCTTATATATCTATGTATTATACTATGATTTTTCTATATATTCAAGTAAATTTATAAATACATTTATATATTTTTTATCTAAACCTTTTCTTTTTAGTTTTCTTATTTTTATTCTTTTCTTTCTTATTTCTAAATCACTAAATAGTATCTTATCTAATTCTTCTTTTAAGTTTGTTCTTATTTCTAGATCAAATAAGATATTTTTTATTTCTTCATTTATTATTACATCTGATCCTACAAGTATATTAGTACCTTTGATATTTACTTTGATTTCTCTACCTACGATAGCATTATCTATTTTTATGATAAAGTCATCTCTATCATAATAAGTGCTATAACTTATTGTTTTATCTTCAATATTTACTTCAGTTATATTTCTAGTATTTTTAAATCTAAGTAAGTATGTTCTTCTGGATAATAAGTTCTTACCTTCTTCTCTTGAGATAATAAATGTATAATTATCTAATTCATACTGATAATTAAACTTAGTTATCATGTATAAGCCTTTTTTATAGTTATTAGAATAGCCATCATCTTCGTAGAAGGAATACTCACCATTATCTAGTGGATATATATTTAGTTCTAATATACTTGGTATATCTTCTTTAATATTTATACTTGTTGGTATGATAGAACCGGCTTTAACAAATACAGGATAGTCTTCATCACGATAGAAGTTATTATAGTATTTATTACCAGTATATTTTTTACCATTTAGGTAATCAAACCATATACCATTTGGTACATATATTTTCTTTATTGATCTTTTAATAACACTATTTTTTCTTTCAGTAATTGGGGCTATAAAGAAGTTTCTACAGAAGAAGTATTCATTCTTATATAGTGGTTCATCTATTATCTTAGGATAATCTATATAGAATGGTTTTACTAGTCCATGCCCAGTTTTATGATAGTTATAACTTTCACTATATAGATATGGTATTAGTTTATATCTTAAATTCATATAGTATATTATATTATTTCTAATGATACTATTCCATTTCCATGGTTCTCTTTTATAGTATACTCCGCCTTCACTAGCTAAGAGAAATATTGGTGAGAAACAAGAGAACTCAATATACCTTAAGTATAATTCGTCTTCTTCAATACCACCGTGGTAACCCCCAATGGGATGGGCTATAAAGGATAAGCCCATGTTATATCCTTGAGAATTATATCTTGGTAATAAATTTAATGTTGTCCAGTTTACTAAGGTTTTACCACTCCAAATAATAGGATATCTATGCATAGCTATATTTGCATTTCTAGATAGTGTTAATCCTCTTATATTTTTTATATTACTTAGTCCATGGTGATAGTGGTCTATCTTCCATAAATTTATTCTATCTAATGGATTATTATAATCAATACTATATACTGATACTCCAAGATTATTTAAGTTATTTATAAATATATTAAAATATATACCTATCTTATCATTAGATAATGGGATAAAATTTACTTTATCTAGATTAGTATAATTACTTATATAGTTATATTCATTAGTACCTTTATTTATATAACTAGTGGGATTAATTGTTACTCCTAGTTTTATATTATTGTTATTTAAATAACTACTTATATATTTTAAATCTATACTTGGTATTAATGTACTTCCATTATGCCAATAGTCTCCAAGTAGAAATACTGATATTGGAATATTATTTATATTGAATTTATTTACTAAATTAACTATATCACTAGTACTATAGTTATCGTTCTTATACCATATAGCTCCAAGAGCATATCTTGGTATTAGATTAGGATAACCTGTTAAAGTGAAATAATCTGTTAGACAGCCTTCAAAATCATTATTATACATAATTAGATATAAATCTTTTATATCCTTAGGTCTTTCTATGAAATTATCGTTTTCATCTAATACTAGAGACCCAGAATCATCTATTAGACATATTCCGTCTAAGGAATATAATCCTTTATCTAATATTATTTTATCTTTGATACTATCTATTGAATAATTAATGGCTCGCATATTTCTTATTTCTTTGCTACCTGCCTGCCATTCTTTATTGGTACCATTTATTACTGCTTTTATATTACTACCAAAAGTAGTTGATTTGAAATCACTATCTTTTACATAAGATAAAGTAAATATACCAGTATCTATTTGAATAAGAGTATTACTTTCAGTAATAGAATATGGTACTTTAGGGAAAGATCTATTTATTACTAAAGAAGTTGGTCTATCTTCAAATACACCATTAATACTATATTCTAATCTTATCATTCTAGGAGTTAATATTGTAAATCTATATTTATTACCTATAATATAAGATTCTTTATCACTAATTAATTTATTTTTACTATCTATATAGTAATTACTTACATTAGTCATAATATCCTTTCCTTTCTATTCTTTTTATCTACATATCTATTTTACTTTATAAGGCACCAAACTAGTGTTAATACCAAAATTTATTTTTCATTTTTCGCCTTTCCATGAATACTTATCTTCTCTTGGCGACTTTCGCCGCCCTTGCCCCTAACAGACTTCACCTGTTTGAGGGGTCCCTTACCAAGTTCTTCCTACCAAAGTTATCTCAAATTAACTGCTTACGCACTTAATTTGTACGGATTACTACTTGAGCCATCTCCTGACTCTATTCCCAGTTTAGAACTTAGAGAAAGGACTGGCACGGCCCCACGCGCAGCACCCGTAAAGTACTCGCCCACATTGCCTTGCGAATACCACGCAACGTACGAGTAGCTGGAATCAGGGGTTAATAGCCATCCATGATTGCTTCCATTATCTGTTATAATTGCTTTCATCCAGTTGTTTGAGGTACAAGTACTATTATCGTAATTTGCCAATGTCTGTTTGCACTGATTTAAATCTGCCGCATAACCATAATCGCTTGGATATGCTAAGGCTATTTTTCCTGTCCATGTTGTTGGTCTACCTGTATATACTGTTGTTCCTCTTTCATATTCATATATTTCATTTGGATATACTCCAGTATCATTCCATCCCCCTAGATTATATGTTGTCTCTGCAATCATATTTCTTGTTTCATCATTTTTTATTCCTGTACTTGTAAAATCGCAGGCGGAGTAATTAACACCTTCATCAGTAAAACACATTCCTGATGCACTATTGTAATATAAACTATATCCTAAATAATTGCCTTCAGAATCTTTATCATTGTTATCGTTTATATAATAATCATCTGGATTAAGTAGTTTCATTAATCTTGCTGTAGTCCAGTCATTTTTACCACGATCATCTTCTGCTCCAGTACTAATATTCTTGTTGTCCCAAGAATATTTTCCTATTTGACTACCTCTTATTAGTTTTAACTTACCATCAAATACTCCTATTATTCGCCATGTTTCACATGTACTAGATGTTTGATTACTATAGTCAGAACAATTAAAATATATATAGTTATTAGGATTTGCTCCATAATATCTTATATTACCACCATCTAAATCAGTTGTAGTACCACCCAGTCTATCATTCATTAATGATACTGATGGTGCTGTATTATATGTAATACTATTATTTGTTGCTGTTACCTTTGCTGCACTAGTATATAAACTAATAATAGTGTCTGCTGCTGTTGGTTCTTTTTGAAGACTAGCAGTGCAATCTACTGATATACTAAGAGATTCATTAGATATATTACCTAGTTCTTCACTATTATCAAGCCATACATATACTGTATATATTTGCTTAGTTTGTTCTAGATATAGATTTTTTAATATTGTTACTTTTGAACCGGATGTAGTACCTTTTAAAGATCCCTCCTTTAGTACATTACCATTATTTACTACGGCATATTTAAGTGCAGGACTATTACTTAAATTAGTACCTATAGTATTAACAGTTAATTCTATTTTACCATATATATCATAAGAGTCATCCTTCTTCCAAAATTCAATATCGCTACTTGCTCCACCTTCATAAGAAGTACTAGGATTTAAAGTAGCGGCAGTTATATCGGTACCTTTAACATAATTAATATAATATGCTAGTCCATGTGTTGTTGTATTTACTCCAATATTTTTAGATAACTGAGCTTTATATAAAGCATAAGTACCACTTACTATTATTGTTATCACTAATACACTTAAAGAAATTATCATAAATAGTTTACTCTTTTTCACTATATTCACCTTACTTTTCTACTAATACAATGATATCATAATATAAAAAAAAGTGCAATAAACTCACACTTTTTTCTTGAGTATTTTTTTGATTATGTAAAATAATATTGTAATAAATGTATAGAATATTATTACTAAGATACTTCCTATTATACTGGTATTTTCTACTCTTACTATTAAGGTTAATAATACTAATATTAAGCATAATATTATATTTTCGTAAATAATATTTAAAATATTACTAAAATTATTTAAAATGCTTATTTTTAACTTTTTATTTATAAATATAATACTAATAATTGTACTAGTAGCCATACCTATTATTATAGATAATACACTACCAAAATATAGACTACTACCCATACGATAACTGGCATTAATAAGTGGTATTTCAAATACTAGTTTAATTATTAATCCACTTAATAAGGATATTTTATTTATTTTACTACTGGTAACTTTTATACTTATATCCATTACATAATTATATAATGTATAAAAGAATATTAATACTACTAAATCAAACAGAAAATTATTATTACTAAATAGTATTTTACAAATAGGACCTGATATTATCATTAAAAGTATTGTTATTGTAATCAAATAATTAGATACTTTAATTATTTGATTACTAAAATTATCGCTATTTACTTCAAGATGTTTTTTTAATATATAACTAATATATTTTATAAAGTATATTCCATAGAAGTATACATTAACTATAATTATACTTGTATTTTCATAACTATAATTATATTTATTAATTAAAGTATAATATAGTATTATTATTGATGTATATATATAGCCTTCTTTAATAAGATTATATATAGTTATACTTTTATTAATATCTAATATACTTCTTATTATTTCTTTATAATTATATTTTTCTCTTACTTTTACTTTATTTTTTCTTAATATAAAGATATATAGTAATAACATTATTATAATAAATATCATTATATTTACTGAGTATAACAGTAATACTTTAATATAATCATCTAATTTAAATACTTGATATAAAAGAATACTTGATATACTAGTTATTAATAATAGTAATAATAAATATATATTTAATAGTTTATTACCCAGTTTTTTATATTTTGTATATTCTAGAAATATACTTGTTATTTTAATTATAATTATAGTTAAAGTAAATAATACTCCAAGTACATTTATTATATTTAATCCTTTAATAGACATAACACTACCTATTAAGAATGATAATGCACTAAATACTATAAATAATAAACTAATAAATATAATTGTTATTTTATATATTTTATATTTATTTTTATACTTTTCTAATGTACTTTTTATATTTAATTCTGAAAATATATTATATAGTAATATACTTAGACTAGAGCTTAATACTAAATTTAATATATTACTATTCTTAGTAATGTAGTTTAATAGTACTAAAAATAACATAAATAGTAAATATATAATATTAATTTTCTTTTTCATTACTCACCTACAATTAAATTATATATTAAATATTAAATTTTTGCAATTTTTTTTAAAAAATGGTTGCTATTTTTTTAATGTTGTTGTATAATCTATATTGACTGATGTCTTGGTAGCTCAGCTGGATAGAGCAATCGCCTTCTAAGCGATCGGTCTGGAGTTCGAATCTCCACCAGGACACCACTTTAAATATCAAAGCCTTATAAAATAAGGCTTTTTTATTTTACTTTTCACCTATTTTGGAGTAATTAAAAAATACTAGAGTTTATTATTCTAGTATTTTTTTTAATTAGTTTGAACAGCAGTCACATTAGCTTTAACAATAATATTTTTACTATCAATATCATCATTAGCCTTATTTCCATCTATATAAAATATTATTAGATAATCTTGTCTTGTACCGTCATCAGCAAGTGCTTTTTCATAGACAGTTCTACTACCAGAACTTGGAATAGTATCTGTAGCTAAAATATCAAAAGTCATATTTTCTAGCGTTCTTGCATCAACTCCAGAAAATAGGGATGCATCATAACTTGCTACTACATAATTTAGTGCTCCAGAACAACTACCCGAAGCATTATATATGCTTGGTATTAAATCTGCATTTAATTGAATGGATAATTTGGCTTTTACTTTTGTGCATTTTGGATCTTTGCTAGCACTTAAATTAGTTACAGCCATTCCTCTTTTTATTGTAATCTTATTATTAGATATTAATTTATTAGCATCTACAAGTAGCATATCATCAGTAACTAAATTACCTTCGGTATAATTAATATTAAAACAAGCTGTATTACCACTTATATTTATTCTACTACTTTCCCAAGTAAACCAAGCAAAAGTAAATCCTGCGATCAATATAACAAATAGTACTATACCAATAATAGTTCCAATTATTTTAATTTTTTTATTTTCCTTCATAGATATCTCCTACTCTTTCTATTTAAGTATATCATTTTGAAGTTTATTAGTCAATTGAAAGAAAATATTTTTTATTTCAAATCACTTAATGTTAAAGCATATACCTCATTATTATTAACATAAAAAGATACTGTTTCTAAATTATTATATATATCATTCATAGAAAGTCCTATTGTGTATATAACTTCTTCAAGTATTTTGTTACTATCTGGATCACTTAATAATAGTTCATTGAAATTTAATTTTAAATTATTACCTTCTAATTCATAGTCATTTAATACTACACCGGCATTTAAATGACTCATTAAATTTGTTTCATATATTGGAGAACTACTTAATTCTTTAATTATTACTTTTACCGGTTCTATTTCCTCTTTATTTATATATTTAGTTACTGGTACATAATAATTACTATCGTTATATTTATTTACATAATATACCGTATATGAATCAATATTATTAATCGTTGTTAATTCATATTCTTTATTTATACCATAACTTCTATCTAATACTGAAGGAATTATTTTTTTGCTATGTGGAAGATTTGTTAATATATTTCCTTCTACTTTAATTATTATTTTATCTATACCTTTGATACTAGTTAAAGTATAAATTATTGATTCAATCATCTTTTCTTCTTCTACTTCTGATACATCAAGAAATTCTTTTGAAAAATCTATTGTTAATATTTTATCTTTTAATTCTATATTAAGTATACTAGTATCTGGTGGTATAATACTCCTGAAGCCATTAGGAATAATATTTGATTTTTTTCCTCCAATAGTAAGACTATCTAATAGATCTTTAGCTTTATCTATATCATTACAATTACAACTAACAATATTTGTTCTTGCTACATAATCATTTTTATCTATTAAATATATTGTGTCAGTAATATTATTATAAGTATATTCAATATCTTTGTTTTTTAATTCTATTTCTTTTCTATTATCTGGTATTAAATATATTATTAGCAGCAGTAAAACTGCTGCAGTAGATACCATTATTTTTTTAATAGACATTCTTTTTAACATAAACCTATCACCTAGTAAAATATATGTGTTAATTAGTAAATAAATTACATGAGAAAAAGAAAAAAGCACAATTTGTGCTTATAATGATATTTCACCAAGCCTAATTAGTTCTACCACCGCTTGTGCTCTTCCTTTTACAGATAGTTTTTGCATAGTATTAGAAATATGATTTCTAACTGTTTTCTCACTAATATTTAAAATATCAGCTATTTCTTTCGTACTTTTATTATCCACTAGTAACGAAAATACTTCTTTTTCTCTTTTGGTTAATATACCTTTACTCATAAATACCTCACTTCCCTTGTACATAGGGTGGTCAATGTCTTTTCATATTATTGTATTCCTATATTAAAATAAAGTGAGGTATTTTAACCTAATTTAATTAAATTTTACTGAAATATACATTTTATTATCAAATTCTTTTTGAACTAGTCGCATTATTTCATTAGCTTTAGAGGTATTAGAATCATCTGAATCGAGTACCACTCTTACATTATCACCATCTATTTTAACAAAATTATCACAACTGCACATTTCTTTTATCTTAGTTTCTATTGTCTCTTCTTTAGAAGAATTTTTATTTATTAATTTTAATTCTTCAAAATAATTGTTTTTTTCTTCGATACTGACACTTTTATCAGTAATTTTTTCTTTCAAGCTATTTATTTTTTCTTTAACTGTGGTATCATCTTCTACTTTAAGAGAAGCAACTACACTTGATTCTTTTATTTCTGTACTTGTAGTTTCTGATTCTTTATTTGATAAATCTTTATCAAATACTTCATTAGGCATTGTTACATAATAAATAGATAATACTAATACTAAACTAAATAATGTTAAAAACCATAAATTTTTCTTATTAATCATATTCTTTCCTCTTCTTTCTATTTAAATATATTAGTAATAAGAAAAAAATATGAAATAAATTCATATTTTTTAGCTTCTTTTATAATAAATGATAGTTTGTTCCTCTTTTGAAATTTCTTGTTTTAATATTAGCATATTGGTATCTTCTAAAGTAACATAATATTTGCCTTTTAAATACCAATCATTATCTTTAATATTTAAGATACCGCCTTCATATGTATAATTTGCTGTGCCACACTCGATATTATCATCACTATTATAGTGGCAAAGTTTCATATTATTATTTTTTTGTAATTCAATAACACATCTCCATGGAACCATATTAGAAGTTTCTTTTCCATCTAATATAGTTTTATTTTCTTCAAGTGTCCATGTTCCATATAGTTCTTCTATTTTTATATTATTTCTATTTGTAATATAAATAATAGTTACAAAAATAATTGCAAATACTAGTACTAATAGTAGTATAATTAATATCTTTTTTTTCATAATATTTCACCTCTAATTACATGCATCATAAGTTCCTGTACAACTACCATTTGGCTTTTGCTGATATACTCTACACTGGTTATTTACGCATGCAGCACCACATGAATTACTAGCACTACATTGACTATCTTTAGTACAATAGCCACATGGTTTTACGGGAGAACCGCCAGTACCACCACCACCAGTACCACCACTACTAGGGCAATACCAATTAGCCTTAAGTTCAATATTGTATTCATCACTATCAACATCAAACCACTGCCTAATGACTTTACTTTCTGGATAATAGTACCAACCATATAGTGAGCAGCCGCTTCTTGATATCCTTGGCATAGTAATATTCGTTAAATAATAACTACTATCAAAGGTATACCTTACTCCTGCGGTGGCCATAAAGAAGAATTCTGTAGTGCCATCACTAAATTTACCTCCATCAGCATAAAATGTAACTTTATGACATTGTGTTAAATTATTTCTGAGAATAGTGCCTGATGTACTTTGTTTATTCTTTGATGTGTAGTTACATCTTGCATCAGCGCTTGAAGCAGAATCACATGTAGTAATATAATAGTAATCACTACCTGAACATCTATAATCATTAATAGAATCTTCCTTAATCCAATTAACATATAATGTTACTTCACAATCTGAATTAGATGCATCACATAAATCATTGACATCATATCTAGTTGCTTGATTAAATGTATTTTTTGCATCATTATACCATTCTTTACCACTAACTGCTTTATAGCCACTTCTTACAATATTTATATATGCAGGATTATTATAATTATATAAACCATTCGAACCCAACATATCACCATAATTATATGCTTCTATTATTGTACTTCCGTTTAATGTTACATATGATCCACTTGTACTATAAGCAGAATTATTAGTATTTAATTGACCACCATTAACATTATATTTAATTTTAATTTTATTTGCCTTCCAGCCAGCATAGACTGTTATATTTTTTGTATAGTTATATGTATCAGATGATAAATATTGTGCTACTCTTCGGCCTTCATTTACACCATATGTTAAATAATGGTTATATAATTTATCTGCATCATAATTAAAAGCATTATATAAATCTGGATTTGTATCAGCATAATAATTTAAAGGTTTGTCTTTGTAATCAGGGTTATACCATCCAATAAAAGTATAGCCTTTCCTTTTTGGAGTACATAAAGTACCAATTTGTGAATTATAATTAACAGTCTTTGATGTACATCCACTTCCATTATTATTATTATATGTTATGGTATATGTTGACAATTTAGTTATTGGATAATATGTTTCACTCTTATTTATAGATTTTGAAATATTTACATTCCAACTGCTTGTTGTAGCACTACTATTAGTATTCCAACCAACTACACTATATCCTGCTTTTTTTATAATTGGAGAAGTAATAGTACAACTTTTATTTCTATCTGCTAAACATAACTTTTTAATATCACTAGTTTGTCCACCAATTGTATCAGCAGTTCCTCTACTAAATATAGTTATATAAGAACTAAAACTTTTTGTACTTGACTTAGAATTATTACTTTTATCTCTTGTTTCAGCAGTAACATCAAAATCCCCATTCTCTGTATAAGAAAGTATTACTTCTTTATCTGATACTTTATACCAAGAATTAATTGATATTTCCTTGGTCTCTTTATCACAAACATAATTATTTGTTATAGTACTTAATGTACACTTCTTTACATTTTTATTAGATGTAGCATTAATATCAGATTTAAAATAATGATTACCATTTTGATTACCATTTTCATCTATTATATTGGTATCATCATAAGTTATCTTAATACTATCATTACCATTTATGCTTATAGTAGGTTCTTTTATATCTAGTGTTTTAATATTTTTTGTAGTACATGCCTCTGAATCATTACTTGATGTCATACATACTCTTATGTCATATCCCGTATTTGATTCTAGTCCTGTAATCTTACATTTATTACCATTAATTGTAGTATTGTTATTTTCTATAAATTCTGCATTTCCGCCATCAATTCTACTCTTAGCATAGCTGCATTTCCTTTCTGTTATATTACTACTAGTACCATCTTTAGTTTTAAACTCGGCATCAGTAAATTCTGCAATTATAGTATCAGTATATGTTTTTTCCCCTTTAATAGTAGGGAGTTTCTTTATATTTTCTGGTTTTTTACCACCAGTACAATAATTAAATGCCTCTATTTTATCCGTTTCATTCTCACTAATTTGTGGTGTTAAAACAAATTCTTTTTTTATTACTTTAGTAGTTTTATCTTTTACTACTGCTATATAATCATTTAAACTTATGCTATTACCTTCAACACTCTTAGCATTTTTATCTAAAAGACCCTTATTAATAAGTTCTTGTATTGTAGTACAAAAATATATATTATTAGATTTATTAGAAGCCTTCCAAGTATCATCTGTGTATTCATTTGAATATGTTCTAGCAGCTTCTTTTATACCACTTACTGATATTGTTGTACTAGTAATTTTAGCCTTATCTACTGAACTAATAATACCATAAGTTGTTAAACCTAATACTAAACCTATTATTAATATTGTGGCTAATAACTCTATTAAAGTAAAACCCTTATTAGATAATTTCTTCATTCTTTATCACCTACCATAATTAAATTATACAGTAAAAGGTAAAAAAGAGCAAGATATTTTATAACTGAAATATAATGCATTTCTTGCTTGCTTAAACAATAAGAAAAATTTGTATAAAAAAACAAGTATTTTAATATTTACTTGTTTTCTTACTTTCTATTAATTTTTTTTAAGTAGTTTTTTATTATAATTAAATATTTGTCTTTTTATCGAGTCCAACACCAATGTGTAACATTTGGTTTGTATTTATTTTTCCAAGCACACATATATTTTCCTTCTTTTTCTGTTTTTCCACTCTTCATATTTGTATCACAATATAAATTAATTAAATTACCTCCTGCAACACCACAATCAGCATCTTCATTACAAGTACAATTTAACAATTTTCCTTCACTAGAATCACCGCCTGAGCCTCCAGAACCGCCAGAACTGGTTGGACAAGTTAATTTACTTCTACTATCAACCAAATAATCTTTCCAGTTACCATCTGAACCTGTTCCACCTTTTGACATGTAGCATTTATCATCAACCTCATACCACCAATCATTAACTAGCTTAGTTCTTACTTTAACTGGTACACCGCAGGCATAAGCTGTAACTATAGAGTAACTTGTTCCTGAACCACTACGGCAATTTAAACCAATATTAGCATTTATATACATTGTTTTTGTACTAACTTCAGTCCAATTAACTCCAAGCGTTATTGTACAATCAGTTTTACTAGCATCACAGAAATCACTAGCTTTATATGTATTTGTATCTTGACTATATGTTTGCTTAGTACAGTTTCCACTTAAACATTTCCATTCTGCTCCACTTACACCTTCATAACCATTTCGCATAATATTTAAATAACTTGAATTATTATAATTAGGTAATCCAGTAGACATAATAGTATCATTATAATACATTGAATGTAAATTACTACCATTTTTAGTAACTATACCATTTGCATCTACTGAATATGCTGCCGTAGATATCAAGGTACCACCATTAACACTAAAGTTTATTATTACTCTATTTCTACGCCACTGAGCATACATAGTTATATCACTATTACCAGAATATGTTGCACCAGCAGAATATGAGGTTCCATTACCAGCACTACTAGTATTCCAATTAACAAACGTATATCCTGTTCTAATAGGTTTACTAGTACTTAAAGTTATGTTTTTATTATGTTCTTTTACTTGATTACTAGGCGCACCACTTCCACCATTAGCATTATATTTTATAGTATACGTCTTTAATTTTACTATTGGAAAATATGTTTCACTCTTATTTATATTTTTTGAAGTGTTTTGTGACCAAGTACTTGTCATAGCATTACTATCGGTGTTCCAACCAACTACATTATATCCTGCTTTTTTTATAATTGGAGAAGTAATAGTACATGTTTCATCCTTATTTACCAAACACAATTTTTTAATATCATTAGTTTGTCCACCAATTGTATCAGCAGTTCCTCTACTAAATATAATCTTATATAAACTATAGTTTTTATCAGTAGATTTATAATTACCACTCTTGTCTCTAGTTACCGCAGCTATAGTAATATCTCCACTATTTGTATAAGATAATTTAACTTCTTTGTCATCTACTTTATACCATTTATCTTCTGTAATATTTATAGTACTATCACTACTACAAGAAAAAGTTTCTCCCTCTTCGTTACAAGTACTTACATTTTTATTAGATGTAGCATTAACATCAGATTTAAAATAATGATTACCATTTTGATTACCATTTTCATCTATTATATTGGTATCATCATAAGTTATCTTAATACTATCATTTGTATTTATATTTATACTTGGAGATTTTACTTCTTTTGTTTTAACTATTTCTGGAGTAGAACAAGCACGTGAATCATTTTTTGATGTCATACAAACTTTAACATAATAGTTTTTGTTTTGTACTAATCCTTCAATCTTACACTCTTTATTAGTGATTGTACCTTCGCTTGTAAAATTACCACTGGTAGTTTCGTCATAAAGACATTCTCTCTTTTTAATATTACTAACATTACCATCTTTAGTTTTAAATTCGGCATCTGTAAATTCTGCAATTATAGTATCAGTATATGTATTTTTTTTGTTAATGATAGGCAATTTCTTTATATCTTCTGGTTTAATATTACCAGTACAATATTGATGTGCCTCGTGTTTTTCTTCATCTTCATTGAAGGCTTGTAAAGTTAAAACAAATTCTTTTTTTATTACTTTAGTAGTTTTATCTTTTACTACTGCTATATAATCATTTAAACTTATGCTATTACCTTCAACACTCTTAGCATTTTTATCTAAAAGACCCTTATTAATAAGTTCTTGTATTGTAGTACAAAAATATATATTATTAAGTTTATTAGAAGCCTTCCAAGTATCATCAGTGTATTCATTTGAATATGTTCTAGCAGCTTCTTTTATACCAGCTAATGTTAATTTTGAGCCTTCATCTTTAGCACTTTTTACTGAACTAATAATACCATATGTTGTTAGACCTAATACTAAACCTATTATTAATATTGTGGCTAATAACTCTATTAAAGTAAATCCTTTATTTGATAACTTCTTCATTCTCTATCACCTACCATAATTAAATTATATAGTAAAAAGAAAAAAAGAGCAAGATTTTTATATCCTTATTGGATCAAAATCAAACTCTACTTTTACCTTGGAATTATTTTTATACATACTATCAATAAATTTTAATGTATCATATAGGTTATTATCCTTTTGATATTTTAATATTATTTGATAATGATATATATTATTTATTTTAAACATACTTGCAGTAGTAGGTCCCAATATTATGGTACTGGGATTTAATTTACTTTTTAAATAGTTTCCTATTTTACCGGATTCTTCAAAACCTATATTATAATCTTTAGAGGTAATACTAATTAAAGTCATATAATAGTATGGTGAATATTTTAGCATTTTACGCATTTGCATTTCTTCTTTATAGAAACTTATATAGTCGTGTCTTGAAGATAATTCGATACTATAATGTTCTTTATTATATGTTTGAATTATTACTTCACCAGGACTTGTACTACGGCCCGCTCTACCAGATACTTGGGAAAGTAACTGGAAGGTATTTTCTCCTGCTCTAAAGTCTGGTACCATTAATGAGGAATCTGCTGATACTACTCCCACAAGAGTTACCAGTGGAAAATCTAAGCCTTTAGCTATCATTTGAGTACCTATTAAGATATCATATTTATGACTACCAAAGTCTTCAATTATTTTTTCATGTTGTCCTTTTTTACTAGTGGTATCGACATCCATTCTAACTATTTTAGCGTCATATAATTTATGTAATTCTTCTTCTAGTTTCTCAGTACCAAGACCATAGTCTTTGACATTTTCTCCCCCACATTTAGGGCATTTATTATTTAATGGTACTGATTTACCACAGTAATGACATTTTAGATTGTTACTACTTTTATGATAAGTATATGTAATATCACAGTTTGGACATTTCAAAGTATAACCACAGTCCCTGCAGGTTATTACTGAAGAGTATCCTCTTCTATTTAGAAGTAATATTACTTGTTCTTTTTTTAATAATTTTTCTTTTATCTTTTCTTTTAGGATACTTGATAATATGAAATTGCCTTTTTTTACTTCTTCTTTCATATCTACTATTTGGACTTTAGGAAGAGTACTAGATCCTACTCTAGTAGTTAGTGTTAGAAGTTCATATACTTTATTACCTGCTCTTGCCATTGATTCTAGACTAGGAGTAGCACTACCTAGTAATACTGGGCATTTATGATAGTTACTACGCCAAATAGCTATATTTTTGGCATTATACCTTGGATGATTTTCTTGTTTATATGAAGAAGTATGTTCTTCATCGATTATTATTACTCCAATATTATTAAATGGTACAAAGATAGCACTTCTTGTACCTATTACTATCTTAGATTTACCTTCGGTTATTTTTCTATATTCATCATATCTTTCAGTATCAGATAATTTAGAATGTAATACAGATATTATATTACCAAATCTAGAGATAAATTTACCTACTATTTGAGGTGTTAGACTTATCTCTGGTACTAACATAATAGCGGTCTTTCCATTATTAATAGTCTTCTCTATAATATTCATATATACTTCAGTTTTACCAGAACCGGTAACTCCATATAAAAGAAATGTTTTTGAAGTACCGAATGAATTTATTACTCTAGAAGCTACTTCTTTTTGTTTATCAGTTAGTTCTACTTTCTTATAGTTATGTGAACCTGTATAATTATATCTTTTTTCTTCTTCCATGACTATTTTAGCAAAACCATATTTAATAATAGTATTAATACTACTAGTCATTTTAGTTATTAGAATATCTCCTTCTTTTAACTTACATAATATATTTATTTGACTTTCATATTTACAATTTTTAATATATTCATCTATTTCTTCAATACTTTTTAATCTTTTAAGATATTTGTTATATTTTATTTTGATATTGGTATTTATTTCAGCTTTTAGGGCTTTAGGTAGCATTACTTGATAGGATGATACTAATGAACATAATAGTTTATTACTCATATCTTTACCTAGAAGAAGCATTTCTTTATTTAATACTGGAGTATCATCTACTATATCTAGTATATCTTTTATTTTGGTTTTATCATAATTTATATCTGGATTTATCTTAGTAACAAATCCTTCAAGAATCATTTTACCAAAACTTATTTTTACTCTAATACCTACTTTTATTTTACTTATTAATTCTTTTGGTACTGAATAGATATAATTTTGATCTACTGCTTTGGCTCCTATTTGAGTTAATACATTTATATACATACTACCACCTACTTATTATTTTATCATATTATTATGAAATTTGTTTATTAAATATTTAAGATGGCTATAATATTTTATAGCCATCTTCCATTAGTAATATTTAATATTTCGTTATTTTCATATTTAGTGGTATAATTAATAATCTTTTTAATTAGATTTTTAATACTTTTATCACTATTTAAATCTATATCTTTTATATCTATTATTTTTTTTAAGCCTATTTTATATTTATAACTATTTACATACATATAGAGACTTCTATCAATTAATCTAATTATTTTTACTTCTTCTTCGTTATCGGCATTACAAGAGAATATTAAATCTTTATACCAATCTATTAAATCAAATGATAATTCATCTTCATAGTCGACTTCTGAATTTATTATATCATCGTAATGTGGACAACATTTTAATATCTTTTTTACATTAGATATATCTATAGTTTGTGTAATCATAGGCTCTCCTTTATTTTACACTTACATTATAGCAATAGTTTATTTATTTGTAAAGATATTCGACATATTTAGATAATATATTATATTCGCTTTAATTCTAAGGTATTAAAGTGTTGTTATTAGCCTATAGTCTAATAACAATGTATCTACATACCCATTATATATAAGCCATAAATATATACTAAAAGAAAGATATTAGTCATATCTTTCTTAGTTATTACTTTTATATGTTAAATATCCAGTAGTATAATTAGCCATAGATATATCTGTTTTTGTATTATCGTAGGATACTGCTCCAGATAAAGAAGTACAATAATGAAACATTAAAGAAGAACTAGTAACATTTGATGTATTCCATAAATCAGATACATATATAGTTTTAATATTTTTACAAAAGGCAAACATACTATGCATATTAGTTACATTTGATGTATTAAAACTAGACAAGTTTAAATTAACTAAAGAACTGCAATCATAAAACATACCATTCATATTAGTTACATTTGATGTATTAAAACTAGACAAGTTTAAATTAACTAAAGAACTGCAATCATAAAACATACCATTCATATTAGTTACATTTGATGTATTAAAACTAGACAAGTTTAAATTAACTAAAGAACTGCAACCAGAAAACATACTATACATATTAGTTACATTTGATGTATTAAAACTAGACAAGTTTAAATTAACTAAAGAACTGCAACCAGAAAACATACCATTCATATTAGTTACATTTGATGTATTAAAACTAGATAAATCTAAAGTAGTTAGATTGGAGCATCCATAAAACAGAAATACCATATTTGTTACACTACCTGTATTGAAACTAGATAAATCTAAAGTAGTTAGATTGGAGCATCCATAAAACATATTATTCATTAGTGTTACTTTACTAGTATTAAAACTTGTTAGATTTAAACTTGTTAGATTAGTACACGTATTAAACATTGAAGCCATTGCTGTTACATTACTTGTATCAAAATTAGATAGGTCTAAAGTGGTTAGACTGGAACATCCTTGAAACATATTACTCATATACTTTACTTTTGAAGTATTAAATGAACTTACATTTAATTTCTTCAATGATTTACAATTTCTAAACATACCACCATAACCATAACTATATGGATTACCCATCGTAGTAACATTTGATGTATCAAAATTAGACAAGTCTAATTCTGTTATGTTAGAGCATTCTGCAAACATATTATTCATATCTGTTACCTTACTAGTATTGAATGTTTTTAAATCTAAACTTGCTAGACTAGAACATCCCCAGAACATACCATTCATATTAGTAACATTGCTTGTATTAAAGTTTGATAAATCTATTGATTTTAAACCTGAACTCATATAAAACATCTTAGACATATTTGTTATGTATGAAGTATCTAGTTTTGATAAATCTAGTTTTTCTATATTAGTTAGATAAGCAAACATACCTGAAGCATTAGTTCCTGTTTGTAATACTCCATTTTCTCCGCCTATCCACATATCATACATTGTTTTTGTACTTCCATCACTTGATGTTACTTCTTTTGGGGTATACCATAGCATTACTGTTCCGTCTTGATTTTGTGATATATCTTTTGATACTACTCCAGGTGTATCTGGTACTGTGTTATCTTCTGCAATAGTAAGTGATTGTATTTCTTCTCGCATTACTTCAGTATTAAAGAACTTTGATGTACTTCCTGTAGCACTATCTGGAGTAGTTATTACATTTTCTTTATATATTGCTCCTTCTCCTGAACCCCATAATTTAAATAGGAAGTTTTTTCCTGCCATTGTACCTGGATTATCAACATTACCATCTATATAAATATATAATGTATAAGTATCTTTACTTGTATTTAATATTTGATTAGATAAAAGTGTTATTGTATCTCCTTCTTTTTTATTAGCAAAGTTACCACTTGCTATAGCCATAGTTTCACTATTTTTATATAATTCATAGACAAAAGAAGATTCTGCTAGTTCTGTAGGAAATGTAGTTAACTCTAAATATAGATTCATAGTTACATCTCTATTACAAGTACTATTCTTTTTTACTTCAATATCTTTTATAGTTCCTTCTTCTTTAGTTAGTACTGGTATCATATCTACACCATTTATCGTAGAGCCACCCGCAAAAGTAATTGTAGGAGTACATATATTTAAATTAACTATAGCATTAGTACTACTTTTCCATATATAATAAGCAAAAGTAGTACCTATAGATAACACTAGACTGCTTATTCCTATTATCATATATAATTTATATTTATTCATTTTAATACCTTCTTTCTAATACAAAAAAGACTATAAAGAAAGACTAATATTTCTATTAGTTCTCTTTATAGTCTTTATCTATAATTCCTTTATTTATATAAGTTAATAGACTTTCAAGCCCCCCCCCTAATTAACAAATAGTTAACATTTCTAATTACTACTTTTTTCATTGGAAGGGCCTCCTTTCCTATTGATTTGCGAATTATTTGGTATTTTCTCTATAGTTAACCATATGCAAATCATATCTATTACCTTACATATAAAATAATACCATAAGTAATTATATTTTACAATAAGTATTTACAAAATAAATAAATTTTCATAAGTGAGATTATAAGCTCACTTATGCTTTTTAAGACTTATTTATAAGGCTTAAAAAGAAATAGTCATTAAACTATTTCTTTAGTAAATTATTTATTCTTTCAATAATTCTATCTTTTCCTAATAATTTCATTATTTCATATAAATCAGGAGTCATACTCTTACTAGTTAAAGCCACTCTTAGTACTGTAGAAATATCAGCAACTGATCCTTTATAATTATCTGGATTTTCTTTATATTCTTTCATATTACTACAATAGCCTAAACTATCAGTTAATAGTTTAATATTATTAAACCATACTTCTTTATCAGTTACATCATAATATTTATCTATATAAGTATTTAATATAGTACTTATTTCTTCTTTATCAGTAATACTACCCCATTCATAAGTATCAGGATTATATAACTCATCATACATATAGAATATTTGTCCTTTTACTTCACTAAAACTAGCATAATCTTTTCTAGGTTTCTTTTGTTCTCTTTCTATATTTAATATATTTTTGGTATATTCTTCATACTTAGTAATTAATTCATAAAAGTCTTTATCATATTCTTTAGACCATTTAGATAATTCATTATATACCTCATCTTTAGTCATTTTACTAATATAATTTCTAGATATATTATTTAATTTCTCTAAGTCATATAATGCTCCTGATGGAGACATCTTCTTAGGTGAAAAAGTAAAATCTAAGAAAGTCTTATCTGGATTAGCATTATGCCACTCTTCATAATTAGAATTAATAATTGTCATTAATGATTCTATTACTGCAATAATAGGATAACCTTTTTCACTATAGAAGCTCATTGAAGCTTCAGGGTCTTTTCTCTTACTTATTTTTCTCTTAATATCACCATCTTGTTTCATAATAAGTGGTGTATGAATATATTTAGGAGGTTTTAATCCTAATGCTCTAAACATCTCAATATGTTTAGTAACGCTAGGTAACCACTCTTCTCCTCTTACGACATGAGTAGTATGCATTAAATGGTCATCTACTACATGAGCAAAATGATAAGTAGGAAGCATACTATCACTTTTCATTATTACATCATCAGTATCATTTTCACTCAAACTAAGTTTACCTTTAGTTAAATCTTCAAAAATAATCTTATTATTAAAATCTCCTTCAGATTTAAATCTTATAACATAAGGTTCACCATTCTTAATTCTTTCAATAGCAGTATCTACACTAATATTTCTACATCTAGCATATCTTCCATAATATCCAGTTCGCATTTTCTTTTCTTCTTGATTTTTTCTTAATTCATCTAATTCTTCTCTAGTACAAAAACATGGATATGCTCTTCCTATTTCAATTAATTTCTTAATATAAGCATGATATATATCTTTTCTTTCACTTTGAATATAAGGACCATAATTACCTACTATTTCGCCTTTATATTCATATTCATCAGGTACTATTCCATATTCTCTTAAAGTAGCCATTATTAGTTCTACTGCTGAATCTACCTCTCTTAACTTATCGGTATCTTCATTTCTAAGATAGAATATTCCACCAGAGTTTTTAGCAAGTACATAATCAGTAAGTGCTTGATAAAATCCTCCAATATGCATATACCCTGTTGGACTAGGAGCAAATCTTGTTACTTTTTCTCCTTCTTTTAATTCTCTTTCTGGATATAAGCTCTCATAATAATCTACATCGTGCTCTAAGTTAGGAAATATTAAATCTGCTAAATCTTTATTTGTCATAAAATCACATCCTTTGGTTATTTTTATTATTTATATTAGGTATACATTATACCCACTTCTTTTTTAGATAAATATAATATCTATGAAAGGAGAATGGTATTATGTACGGATATGGATGTCCAGGCTATGGTTATGGTTATAACAATAGTGGATACTGGATAATTATAGTTGTTCTAATTATATTCTTTGTTTTATTCTGGGGTAATGGTTCTTGCGGATGTAGAAGAAATAATTGTTGCAACTAATTTAAATAAAGCCCTTTAACTTAAGGGCTATTTTTTTATTTGGTTGCCCTGGTTAGATTCGAACTAACGCATGTCAGAGTCAGAGTCTGATGCCTTACCGCTTGGCTACAGGGCAGTAACAACAATATAATTATAGCATTATCTTTATTGTTATTCAAGTACTTTTTTCACAAAAATAAAAGACCATTATTCATGATCTTTTATACTAATAGTCTTCTTAGTTTCAATTTCTTTCTTTTTAGGAGCACTAACTACTAGAACACCATTCTTGAAACTAGCATCTATCTTATCTTCGCTTACATCTCCTAGATAGAAGGTTCTAGTTACTTTGCTATAACTCTTTCTTTCACGATGTAAGTATTTTTTATTTTCTTCTTTCTCATTTTCTTTTTCGAAAGTAACTGATAATTCACCTTTATCGATAGATAAGCTTATATCATCTTTTGTATATCCTGGTGCTTCCATCTCAACAAAGATTTTACCATCTTTCTCAAAAACATCACACTTTACTGTTTCTTCTCCTTTGAAGAAACTATCATCAAAAAATAATCTACTTGGCAACATAATAATCACATTCCTTTCTTAATTTTTATTTATCTGCCATTATATCACACATAAGATTACTCATTTCAGTAGGATTATCGATAGGTAATCCTTCAATTAATCTTGCTTCAAAGTAAATAACCTTTGTGTATTTCTCAAATTCTTCTTTGTTATCTTTATATAACTCTTTTAATTTATCCGCTATTTTATGATTAGAATTTATCTCTAATACTTCACTAGCCTTAATCTTTTCACCAGTAGGCATAGAGTTAATTACTTTTTCCATTGAAGTAGATACTTCTCCTTCAGTAGTTAAACATACTGGATGATTCTTTAACTTACTAGTAAATTTTACTTCTTTAACAGAATCTCCTAATAAGTCTTTCATACTAGATAACATATCTTTATTATTATCATTTATTTCATTTATATGCTTCTTTTCTTCTTCAGTAGAAATATCAGTATTTTCACTAGATACATTAACAAATTTCTTACCTTCGTATTCTGCTAATGTTATAATAGTAAACTCATCAACATATTCAGTTAAATATAATGCCTCGTACTTATCTTTAACACTTTCTACTTGAGGCATCATATCTATTTTATCTACTGATTCACCGCAAGCATAATAAATAGATTCTTGACCCTCTTTCATTCTTTCAGTATATTCTTTTAAAGTAGTTAATTTCTTATCTTTAGAAGAATAGAACATAACTAAATCAGATAACTTATCTTTATTTATTCCATAGTCATTATAAATACCAAATTTTAGACCCATACCAAAGGCTTTATAGAACTCTTCATATTTATCTCTTTCATCACTTAACATAGATAATAATTCTTTCTTTATCTTTGACTCAATGCTTTTAGCAATTAACTTAATATTCTTATTATCTTGAAGTGTTTCTCTTGATATATTAAGAGGAATATCTTCAGTATCAATAACTCCCTTGACAAAACTAAAGTAGTCTGGTAATAAATCACTACATTTATCCATTATTAATACACCATTAGTATATAGGGCTAAACCTTTTTCATATTCCTTGCTATAGAAGTCATATGGAGCATGACTTGGTATAAATAGTAATGCTGTAAAATTAACATTTCCTTCCATATTGAAATGTAATACTTTTAAAGGTTCTTCATAATCATGGAATCTATCTTGATAAAAGTTATTATATTCTTCAGTCTTAATATTCTTTTTATCTTTCTTCCATAATGGTACCATACTATTTAAAGTAGCCTCTTCAGTATATGTTTCATATTCATCAGAATCTTCTTTCTTTCTAGTATTCTCTACCATCATTTTAATAGGATAACTAATATAGTCAGAATATTTCTTAATAATACTTCTAATCTTATATTCAGTTAAGAAATCACTATAATTATAATCTTCAGTATCTTTCTTTAGATATAAAGTTATCTTAGTACCAGTAGTTTCTTTCTTACCTTTAGAAATAGTATAGCCATCTACGCCAGTACTTTCCCAAATATGTGAATCTTCATCTTTATATGATTTAGATTCTACAACTACTTTATCACTTACCATAAAGGCTGAGTAGAAACCTACACCGAACTGACCAATGATATTAACATCATCTTTACCATCATTTTCTTCTTTAAAATGAAGTGAACCTGACTCTGCGATTACACCAAGATTATTTTCTAGTTCATCTTCAGTCATACCACAGCCATTATCAGTAATAGTAAGTGTTCTGGCTTCTTTATCTAAGTCTATCTTAATTTCCAAATCATTCTTCTTAACTTTTATATCTTTATTAGTTAATGATAAATAATATAATTTATCTAAAGCATCACTAGCATTAGAAATTAATTCTCTTAAGAATATTTCTTTATTAGTATAAATACTATTTATCATTAGGTCTAATACTCTTTTACTCTCTGTCTTAAATTCTCTTTTTTTCATTGTATACATCTCCTAAATCTTACATATATAATTATAGCACTAAATTAGCAATTGTCAATAGTAATTGCTAATTTTATATTAAATTATATTCAGTATATAGATACGGCTTATATATAATAGACTTTATTTTGAGACTACAGGCTCAAAATACCCTCTAAGACTATGACTTAGAGGGAATAAATAAAATAACTAGAAGTAAACTCCTAGTTATTTCTTATTTTTTCAATATAATTATTAACTTTAGATGCCCACATAGGGTCTTCAGCATACTTAGGATTCATTTCTTCCGCAGTATATAGACCATAGTCGACATATTTATTTTTAATGTTTGCTATAAAACCATATATACCTTCTTCAAGAGTATCATAGGCTCTATAACTACCACATCCTTCACCTTTTTGTCCTCCGACATTATTACATGCCTTTAAAAGATAAGAACAATTCCAAGTACATCCTGTCTCGTGCATTGATATAGCCACCGCTAGATAAGGGTCTACTCCAAGTTCTAGTGAATATGTAGCATAAGCATAACCCATGTTTGTTAAATCAGAAGATAAAGTTCTATTTAACTTTTCAACTAACTCATCATAAGTCATACCTTCATATACTTCTATTCTTTCTTCCTTTACTTCTACTTCAGGAGTAGAAGTAATCTCATTATCAACCATTTTATCATTCATAGTAGCAGGATCCATTAAAGACTCCGCTAATACAATCTCATTCTTTTTATTAATGTTATCATAGTACACTATGGCACTAGTAATTCCTAAAGTTAATATTGAAGCCATTAACACTCCTAAGAGCTTACTTGGTTTCATTTCATTCACTTCTTTCCGTCTTTTTGAAAAGACGTTCTCTATTATAGCAGATTTCGCTATTCTTGTCAAATTAGATAACTCTTCTGACATCTATAATAGGCATTATATACAAACTTGTTACTACTATTCCAACGTTTGAATTTAGTGCATGTACTAATTTTCCATCGCCAATATATAATGCGGCATGGCATACTACTCCATCATATCCAGACACTATTATATCACCAGGCATAATATCCTCAAGACTTATATGTCTTCCAGCATAAGCCTGCTCTGGAGCACTTCTAGGAAGATATACTCCATAATTTGCAAATACTAATTTAGTAAATCCTGAACAATCAGTTCCACTAGTTAATGAATTACCTCCATAAACATAAGGATTTCCAACGAACTGAAGAGCATAGTTTACAACCTGATTAGAAATTATTTCGTTATAAGGAATAGTTTCTTCTTCTACCGCTAAAGTCACACTATATGCACTATTCTCTAAACTAATTAATTTTTCATCAGCCTTTTGTTCTTTTACTTCTTCTTTATTTTCTTCTTCTTTCTTTTTATCTTGTTCTTTCTTTAACTCTTCACCAGGAATAGATAACATTTCCATGGTAATGTCTTCTTTATTCTTAATCTCACTCATGGTGAATAATTCATTAGTAAGAACAATTTCTTGTTCGCTCCCCTTAATATTGCTATCGTAAAATGCATAACATAAAACTCCTAAGATAAGAGTCAGCGCTGCAATTTCCATTTTATGTTTTTTCACTTCTACACCTCATTATTTTTTTAGCGGACGTTTTATATCTTATCATAAATTAATAGTACTTGTCAAACGTAAATTTATAAACACTTATAAAATAAGGAAAAAATAGGAATTGTAAAATTCCTATTTATTAACTAGTAGTTAATATCTAGCTAGTTTTATTCTTTCTAAATATTGGTAATAATCTTCTCTTTTTTGACTCATTTATTGGTATATTAAATCTATTATTTTTACTGCGAAAGTAGGTATAAATATTCTCTTTAAAGATATTTTCTTCACAGTAGGATATTTCTTCTTTAGTTCCTAATAGAGTGTCCTCTATAAAAGTATTTTTAAGATTTAATTTTATAATTCTCTCTGAATTTGGAGTTGTAATAATTAAACTTTGATACTCTGCTCCTACGGTATGACCATCATAATTATTTATATTAGTATTAACTTTTAACATGAGAGCATTATCCTTATATACTTCCATTTTAGTTAGTACATAATATGGATATGACGTTCTCTCAAGAGTATAATAGATGGTATATTTATCTATTATTTCACTACATATTTTTAAACTTTTAGTATCTAGTATAGTTTCCATATTTTCCTCCGGTAAGTAGTATAATACCATATTATTTTATATTTATCAATTACCAAATATAAGTGTTACAATAACTACTGATAAAATTATACTTATTAAATCTGAAAGTAGACCTACTATTAGGGAATATTTTATTTTTTTTACTCCTATACTAGCAAAATACAAACTTATTATATATATGGTTGTATCGGTACTGCCTTGCATTACTGAGGCTACTCTTCCTATAAATGAATCAGGTCCATAGTTATTTAATATTTCACTTAACATACTTAGAGAAGCACTACCAGATATTGGTCTTAATATAGCTAAAGATAATACCTCTACTGGAAAAGATATCTTATTAAATAAAGGTTTTAATGTATTAGATAAATCTAAAATAAAACCACTATTAGTAAGTAAATTAATGGCTATTATCATAGCAAATATGGTAGGAAATAAGTTAATACTACTCTTTAATCCTTCTTTTACTCCTAGTAAGAAAGTATCAAATATATCTACTTTTTTATATAGACCATAAATTAGTATTATGATAACTATTATTGGTATTAAATAATTAAACATAATGTCTTCTCCAAATAAAATAGAATAATCTATCTATTAATAAACCAATAAATGATGATAAAAAAGTAGTAATGATACAGGCTGTCATTATTTCAGTAGGATTATTTGATCCTGAGGCTATTCTGAGTGATATTACAGTAGTAGGAATTATAGTTACTGAAGAAGTATTAATTACTAAAAATGTTATCATACTACGTGAAGCAATATCACTATTATTATTTAACTCTTTTAATCTAGTCATAGCCTTTATACCAAAGGGAGTAGCAGCATTACCTAGTCCAAGCATATTCATAACTATATTTGATGATATATATGCAATAGCTGGGTCTCCCTTAGGTATCTCAGGAAATACTACTCTAATAATCTTAGATAATTTATTAGATATAATATTTAGTAGTCCAGAAGAGTCCGCTATTTTCATAGTACCAAGCCACAAACACATAAGAGGTACTAAATTAATAATTATATCTATTCCTTTAGTACCTGATGTTATTAAATTATTAGTAAGATTATTGTCTCCTTTTATAATACTAATTATTACTCCTAGTAATATAAATACTCCCCATATATAGTTAATCATTAAACCACTTCTTTATTTTAGTAAAGATACTTTCTTTCTTATATTTAGCATTATTCTTTATTATATAGATATCTTCTTCATAAAGAAGAGTATCTCCTAGTAGAATTCTATTCTTACCTATCTTTTCATAGCTATGGTAATCTTTCTTCTTTTCTAAAACTATATGACTAGTAAGAGATTTTGTCTCACTCTTTAATAGGGGTATATATAAATCATTCTTTATATAGAAGGTACTATCTTTATAATAAGTATCTCCATATACTTTAAATTTATTTTTATTTAATACTTTATAGGGATAATATTTGTCTTTAGCATAATTATATAACTCTATATGAGTATTCCAATCATCAGAGTCTCTTATTGTTACCACAATTAATTTCATATTATCAATATCTGCTGTACTAACTAGTGTTCTACCTGACTCTTCAGTATAACCTGTTTTACCTCCGGTTATATAGTCATATCTAAGTAATTTATTCTTATTATTCCAGACATAAGTCTTCTTATTAGTAGTTACCTTATATTTCTTAGTACCAACTATTTCTCTATAGGCATCATTTTTCATCGCATATCTAGTAAGAAGAGCCATGTCATAGACTGAAGAATAGTTACCATGAGGTGTAGGAAGTCCGCTGGGATTATAAAAGATAGTATTCTTCATACCTAGTTCTTTGGCCTTGTTATTCATTAAATTTACAAACTCTTCATCGCTACCACTGACATAGTTTGCAATCATTGCCGCGGCATCATTACCGCTACGAAGCATTAATCCATATACTAAATCTTTTAATTTTATTTCTTCCCCCACTTCTATATAAATACCAGAGCCATAGGCCTTTAAAACAGATTCATCTACAGTTACTATATCATCTAGTTTACCACTTTCTATTGCTATAGTAGCGGTCATTATCTTAGTAATTGAGGCTATTAATCTTTTACTATGCATATCTTTAGATAATAATACTCTTCCTGTAGTTTCATCCATTAATATATAGGAAGATGCACTACTAGTACTTGCCTTTACTCTAGGAATTAATAACATAAATAAACAACATAATACTACAAATATTTTTTTCATATACTCACCTATAAAATAGTATGAAAAAAGGACTTTGTTTAGTCCTTTTAATTGGTAAAGTTATTGATCATTGTGCCGTTTAATGTCAAATAAATTGTTTTTTGACTTATAAACTAAAACAAGGAAGACAATAAGGCTTCCTTGTTCCTCTTAAGACCTTAGGCTTAAGAGGCATTATTTAATTCTTTTACTTTAATATTATTATCAATAGATTTAACTATATCACTATATTTAGTATATACTTCTTTATAATTAGATAAATAATTAGAATCAATCATAGAAAAAGGTATTACCTTAAAATCAGTATAATTACTAGTATAATAAGTATATAATAGTTCACTCTCTAAATTATTAATAGATATCTTACTAGTAGTACTATCCTTCTCTATATCTAAACTAACCATAAGTCCTACTCTATTAGCAGTATTAACAACTTTGTGAGCAGATATAAAATTACCCAGAGAATATATAACTAAAGTATTATTAATATAAGTAATAGGTTGTATTACATGAGGATGTGTACCAATAATAATATCTACTCCATTATCACTTAAAAATTTAGCCATATCTTCTTGATATTTATTTGGAGTAAATTCATATTCAGTACCCCAATGCATAGCCACAATTAAAACATCTACTTTATCTCTTACTCTATTTATATCTTCTTTTACTATATTTTTATATTCTTGATATTTAGTATCAGTATCAGGATTATTACCAGTACAAGGCCATACATTAACTAGGTATTCCTTACCACTGGGAACCTTAATACCATTAGTACCATAAGTATAATTAAGCATTGTATAAGTAATATTATTCTTCTTAAGTATATGTACTTCATTTCTCTCTTCAGTACTAGAGTATGACCCTACTGCTAGAACATTAGATTTATTATTCCAATAATTCCTTGAACTAAGTACTGCCTTTTCACCTCTATCAAGAGTATGATTAGTGGCTAAACTTACTAAATTAAATCCAGCATCAATCATATCATTTCCTACTTCGTATGGTGAATTAAAAGCAGGATAACTACTTACGCCAATATCACTTCCACCAAGTATTGTTTCTTGATTGTAATAGCCAATATCATAATTACTAACTATCTTTTTGATATTTTCATACATAGGTTTAAAATCATAACCATTATAATTAGCATTCTTTCTTGCTTCTTTATATATCTTATCATGAATAAGATTATCTCCAACCATAATAAGAGATATCTTATCATTTTCTTTTACTTCTTCTTTAATATCTTCTTTAACATTATTATTCTTATTACCAAATTTATATATAATAATACCACTAAGTAAAATTATTAAGGCTATGATAAATATAAATCTTAATAATTTCTTTTTATTTATTCTTCTTTTTCTACTCATATAACCTCGCATTCCTACTGAAAGATTTTTCTATATTTTGTAAAATCTTTCAGTACGTTTTATTCTTTAAAAGGAAGACATAGTCTTCCTAATATATTATTTACTATTCATATGCTGGAACCACATACATATTGCTATCATACTTTTGTATAACCGTCTTATAAGTTTCATAAGTTTTCATATAACTTGGTAAATAATCTTTAATCTTTTCATTAGAGAATGGTACTACTTTAAAGTTTCTCCAATTCTTATAATAAGTATAAATAAGTTCGGTACTAACATCACTAATTTTAATGGTTTTATCATTACCTTTAACAGTTTTAGTAATCTTAAAACCAGTCATAGCACCAACCATACATTTATAATTAGTACAAGTATCTTGATTTTGGTATTGAGCGGATATTAAGTTACCTAAAGAATATATAACTAAGGTATCATTGATATAAGTAACTGGCTGAATAACATGCGGATGTGTACCAATTATTACATCTACGCCATTATCACTTAAGAACTGAGCCATATCTTTTTCATATCGTGTAGGTTCATGAGTATATTCAACACCCCAGTGCATTGCCACGATTAGAACATCTACTTTATCTCTTACTCTATCTATATCTTCTTTTACTGTATTTTTATATTCTTGATACTTAGTATCAACATCAGGATTATTAATATTATCAGTATCTGTAGGCCATACATTAACTAGGTATTCTTTACCGCTGGGAACTCTAATACCATTAGTACCATAAGTATAATTAAGCATAGTATAAGTAATACCGTTAGCTTCTTCTACATGTACTTCATTTCTCTCTTCAGTACTAGAGTATGATCCTACCGCTAGAACATTAGATTTACTATTCCAATAGTTTCTCGAATTAAGTACTGCTTTCTCACCACTATCAAGAGTATGATTAGTGGCTAAACTTACTAAATTAAATCCAGCATCTATCATTGCATCTCCTACTTCATATGGAGAATTAAATACTGGATAACTCTTTAATCCTAGTTCTGTTCCTCCTAGTATTGTTTCTTGATTATAATATTTTATGTCATAATTACTAACAATTGGTTTGATTAGTTCATACATTGGTTTAAAATCATAACCACTATAATTAGCATTCTTATTAGCATCTTGATATAAACTAGAATGAATTAAATTATCTCCTGCTGTTATAACACTTGCAGTATATACTTTTTCTTTTTCTTCTTCACTAGGTTTATTAATAGGCTTATCATTATTACTCTTAAGTAAATATCTAATACCAAAATAAGTACCAAGAGCTAGTCCTATACCAAGTACAATGACAAGAATTAATCTATCTACTTTTAACCTTCTTTTTACCCTTCTTTTCTTCATTACCATAAAACTCCTTTATTACCTTAGTATCTTTAAAGAATACCACTTCACCAGTCATTGTATTAACATTTAACAACTTAGCATTAAAAGTATCCCCTATAAATATTTTTTCCCCCTTATCACTATATATAGAACAGCCATCTTTATTAACATGGTAATAACTTCTATTAAAGAATACTTTACCATATACCATTTTATCAGGATATAACACTAATAAATAATTATCATAAATACCTGCGACCATAACATCAAAGTATTGTTTTTCATATTGTTTCATAAATTCAGCTTTTCTAATATCATCTAATTTTCTCTCAGCTTTAATAGCTCTAAGTTCTGAAGAAGTAGCTATCTTAGCTATAAGAGGAGTTATTTTCTCCCACTTTCTTCTAGCATAATCTACACCTTTAGTAATAGCATCATTTAATATTCTTTGATTAATAGTATCCGCTATTCTTCTAATTGGAGAAGTACCCGTAGAATAAGCACCCATTCCTAAAGCAAAATGTCCAACATTACATGATGAATATTTAGCTTTAGACTGTCCCATAATAGCCATCTTATCATATATAACTTTCTCTTTGGCATCTTTATATACTTCCTGTACCTGTCTAATATCTTCAGCGGTAAAATCTTTCTTCTTATTGATATTAATCTTATATCCTTTTTTCTTAAGCAAATTAATCCAAGTACATATCTTTTCATCATTAGGTTTGTCATGAAATCTAGATATAAATGGTAAATTATTCTTCATAAAATAATCAGTCATACACATATTATGAAGTAACATTAAAAATTCTATTAACTCTTCAGCCTTACCTTGATGTCTTTCTTTAATATCAATAATATTATTATTTTCAAAGAAGAACTTAACTTCATCAGAAGTAAACTCTAAGAAGCCTTCATTAAGCATCTTTCTCTTAACTTTCATAGCAGAATCATATAAATCATCTAACATATCTATATAATCTTCATAACCACCAAGTATAGTGCTATCCTCTAGATACTTATTAACTTCTCCATAAGTCATTCTCTTTCTATTATTGATTACTGCTTCATTAAATTTATAGTTAAGTACCTTGCCAGAATTATCTATTTTAATACTTGCAGATACTGCATATCTATCTTCTCCAGGTACTAATGAGCAAATACCATTAGATAGATTTTCATGCATCATAGGACTAGCGCATCCTGGAAAGTATACTGAAATGCCTCTTGCTAAAGTTTCATCCCACATAGCACTTCTATCTTTAATGTATCTATTAGGATCAGCAATTTGAACATATATAGTATTATTGTGATAACTAACAGCATCATCAAAGTCTTTAGTATCATCGCCATCAATAGTAACTGAAGTTATACCTCTTTGATCTTTCAAACCATTTCTTTTAGCTTCATTAATTTCGTCTTCACTCAAAGACATTTCTATTTTACTAACTTCCTCAAGATATTTATCACTAAAACTAATAGGAAATCCATTTAAAGCAAGTACTTCCTTTTCTACTGCTCCTGGATCGTCTTTATGTCCTATCACCTCTTTAATAGTATTATATTCGCCACTTATTAGTAATCTTGTTCCAAGCGGATATATTTCTTTTAAAAATATATCTAACTTGCCATCACATCTTGCGACATAATTTTTACCATCTTTTACTACTTCTGCTACATAGTCATAATACTTCCTATCTATTATTTTAACTACTTTAGCCATACCTCTTTGATTATAAGGCTCTACTAGTACTGTGTCATTATGAGCTAGTTTTCCTTTATCTTTATAGACAACATCATACTCAGTGCCATTATCAAGTACTACAATTGCACCTTTTCTACTAGTAATCTTAATGGTACCTTTCTTTAAACTGGTATTAGAAACAAGTATATATTTATCATTATTATTCTTATATACTATTCCTTCTTTTCCTAGTAATCTCAAAGTATTATGTACTTCTTCCTTATCTTCACCCAAGATACCCGCTATCTCTTTAACCCCTAAATTATTATTCTTCTTGATACTTAAAAGTTCTATTATTTTACTTTCCATTTTCTACTCCTTTTACTTTTTAGTATCATTTTTCTTATTCTTTTTATTTTTTACCTCTTCATATATTTCAAAGTCAATAGTACTCTTATCTTTATCGGCACTAACAACTTTTACTACCACTTTATCACCAAAAGCATATTTTCTCTTACTTCTTTTGCCTAATAATGCCATTAAATCAGGATTATATATAAAGTAATCACCCTTAATATCCTCTACTCTTACTAATCCTTCAACTGTGTTATCAAGTTCCACAAAGAAGCCAAACTCTTGTACACCACTTATTATGCCTTCATATACTTCACCAATATGATCCATCATATATTCAGCTTTCTTCATCTTATCTACATCTCTTTCACAGTTCTGAGCTTCTTGCTCTCTAATGCTTAAATGTTCAGTAGCTACTGGCAAATATTCTTTATTCTTATTTATTATATCTTCACTATAATTGTAGTTATATTCTCTAATTAATCTATGAAGTATTAAGTCAGGATATCTTCTTATTGGAGAAGTAAAGTGACTATAGCACTTACTTCCAAGTCCAAAGTGTCCTATATTAACATCCGAGTAGACAGCCTTAGCTTGACTACGAATAGCCATATCATGTAATACTTTAACTTCTGGTACATTCTCTAAACTATTTAATATCTTTTGCAAATCTTTAGGAGTCTCTATCTTACTTTTACCTACTGGAGTATATCCATGTAAACTTAGAAACTTAATAAATTCTTCTATTCTCTTTTCATTAGGTTTATCATGTACCCTATATATACCAGGTAAATTCTTATAAAAGATTGAACCTGCGACTGTCTCATTAGCGACAATCATAAAGTTTTCTATTAACTGTTCACCAGTTCTTTGCTCTCTAGCCTTAATATCTATAGGATGACAAGCATCATCTACAATGATCTTAGCCTCATCAGATTCAAATTCAATATAACCTCTATTAATCATTTTCTTTCTAAGTATTTTAGATAGTTCTTCCATTACTATTAAAGTATCAGCAAATTTTTCATATCCATCAGGAATAATATTATCTTCAAGAATAAGATTAACATTATCATACGTCATTTTCTTTCTGCTTCTTATTATTGAAGGGGTAATTTCATACTTAGTAACATTACCTTTACTATCAATATGCATAATACAGCTCATAGCGAATCTATCTTCATTTTCGTTAAGTGAACATATACCATTGGATAATTTGTGAGGTAACATTGGAAGTACTCTATCCACTAGATATACTGAAGTACCTCTAAAATATGCTTCTTCATCTATCTTAGTACCTTCTTTTACATAATAGGAAACATCGGCAATATGAACACCAAGTATATATTCATTATCACTAATTTTCTCTATAGATACAGCATCATCTATATCTTTAGTATCAGCTCCATCAATAGTAAATATTATTTCATCTCTTAAGTCTCTTCTACCACTAGTTAAACCTTCATTTATATCATTACTGCTTAAAAACTGTGGTATACTCTCTAACTCATCTATTACTTCTTTAGGAAACTCAGGATTAAAATTATATTCATAGACAAAAGATAAAATATCTACACCAACGTCATTTTTATGACCTATAATCTTAGTAATTTTACCTACTCTATTGCCTTCTTTTAAAGGTTCTACAACTACCTTATGGCCTTCGACAGCACCATTTAAATAGTCTCTTGGTATATATATATTCTTACCTTTCTTATCGGGTTTAACAAAATAATCACCATCTATTAAGATAACTTCTCCTACTAAAGGATCATAGTTTCTTTTAATTACTCTAATAATTTTACCTTCAGGTTTTAATGGATCTTTATTTAAATATTCAAATAATACTGTATCACCATCTTGAGCTCCATTTATATTTTTTTCATTGACATAGACATCTTTTACATCTTTATCAATTTCAATAAAACCAAAGCCTTTATCATTTAAATTTAAATCCCCTTTTACTAAATGACTATTTTCTAATAATAAATACTTATTCTTTCTCTCACTATAGTATAAAATACCCTCACTAACTAATTCATCTAAAGTATTTTCTAATCTCTGATATTCCTCTATAGTATTTAAAAGTAATTTATCATTAATTTCCATAATTGTAAGAGAAGTATTTTCATTTAGTAGTTCTATTATTCTTTCTTTCATAATTCCTCCCTATTACACAAAATAGACTTAATTACTTAAGTCTATTTCTATTTTAACTATATTGATATTATTAAACATAATATAAAGAAAGAAAACCCAAGTACATAAGTAAGTCTAGTTATAAATAGTTCAAATCCTCTCTCTTTCCTATTAGCAAACAAATCTGAATTTCCCCCTTGAATTATTTGAGAGGCAGATTCTGCTTTACCACTTTGTAATAATACTATTGCTATTAATAAAACAGCTATAATAACCGCAGCTATTGTCATTTATATCAATCCTTTCTCACAAGATATATTATAGCAAATATCTATATCTTTGTAAATAATTATTTTTTATTTTTCACTTAGATATTTTACCATTATATCATCTAGTTTTACTTTAGATATTGGCATTTTTATATATTCAGTATCACTATCTTTGTAATCTTCAAGTGTTACCATTATAATTT
>ERZ773116.573-NODE-573-length-40350-cov-8.829731_pt1 | contig 40350 bp, 38 predicted proteins | sample MGYA00580563_ERZ773116 | MGnify/ENA primary metagenome ERZ773116 (study PRJEB29015, sample SAMEA2737864) | human gut metagenome | biome: human gut; feature: human-associated habitat; material: faeces | place: China | collected 2012 ... | reverse complement strand
TGACAGCTAATTCATTTGCAGAAGATGTTCAGGCATCACTGGATGCAGGAATGAACGCACATTTGTCAAAGCCGATTGTGATTGATGAAGTTATAAAAACGATTTTAAGGTATGTAGCATGATTGCCATTGATACCATCGCCGTGGAGAATGAGGTCGCCGATAATATGTATCAGCGGTCAGAATTGGACTATCTGATCTACAATGATCCAATTGGATATGCAGACTTGATATTGAATGGTGATCCCGAAATTTATCTAAAAACTGTAACTGAATACAAACCGCTTGATAGCTAACCAACACCTTGCCCGTGGGAGAAATTCTGCGGGCAATTTTTTGTATCTTTTCTATGAACTCTATTGATTTTGATTGTCTAATGTGGTAGACTATTTATGAAGTCTAACGGTGTAGACAAGGAGGCTGTGAATATGGAAATTCCGAAGATCCACGAAAGTGAATATCGTTTTTGTTTGATTATGTGGGAGCATGAGCCGGTTACTGCTGTCGAGCTTGTAAAGCTGTGCCAGGATCAACTCGGATGGAAAAGGACTACGACTTATACCGTTATCAAGCGTCTTGGAGAGCGTGGTGTGTTGAAGAATGATAATGGCACTGTTTCTTCTCTCGTTTCCAAAGAGGAAGCTCAGGCGTGCGAGATCGACGAACTGCTTGAGAAGAAATTCGAGGGTTCTCTACCTGCTTTTATCGCTGCGTTTACGAAACATCAGGATATGTCCGAAGATGAGCTTGACGAGGTGCAGCGTATGATCGACTGCATCCGGAGAGGAGGCAAATAATGAGCGACCTGTTTTTAAAAATCGTTAACATGAGTATATCGGCAAGCTGGCTTGTCGTGGCTGTGCTGATACTCAGACTTGTTTTGAAGAAAGCTCCCAAGTGGGTCAATGTTCTGCTTTGGGGCATCGTGGCTGTCAGACTGATCTGCCCGTTTTCTTTTGAGAGTGCACTGAGCCTGATTCCGAGTGCAGAAACATTTCCTGAAAAAATAATCTCCGGGCCGAGCTTCGATGTTCAGACCGGCATTACTCCCATTGATAACCGGATAAATGATTATCTTGGAGATCGGTATTTTGAAGGTGTTACTGTTCCCACAAACAATGGTAATAACGTGATGACCATTCTTACCATTGTTTGGATTATCGGTATTCTGCTTTTAGCCACCTATACCGTTATCAGCTATTGGCGTCTGAATCGAAAAGTTGATACTGCCGTTCGCTACAAGGACAACATTTTCCAGAGCGAAAATGTAAGCTCTCCGTTTGTGCTTGGTATTATCAATCCGAGAATCTATCTTCCGTTCAGCATGAACGAACAGGATATGGAACACGTTGTTGCCCATGAGCAGGCGCACATTCGTCGTAAAGACCATTGGTGGAAACCCCTTGGTTTTCTCCTGCTGACGATCCATTGGTTCAATCCTTTGATGTGGTTGGCTTATGTGCTTCTTTGCCGTGACATTGAGCTTGCCTGCGATGAAAAGGTCATCAAGGGACTTGGCAACGAACAGCGAGCCGATTATACGCAAGCACTTGTGGCCTGCAGCGTAAACCGCCGTATGATCGCCGCTTGTCCTCTTGCCTTTGGCGAGGTCGGCGTAAAGGAGCGTGTGAAGTCTGTGATGAATTATAAGAAGCCTGCGTTCTGGGTCATCATTTTGGCAGTCATTGCCTGTGTGATCGTTGCGGTCTGCTTCCTGACCAATCCGAAACAAGACAGCTATACGCTGAGAATTGTTGTTCCCGCAGGAAGTCAAGAGGAATTTGTATATACGGATGAGGAAGTCAGCACAGTCAGAAATTCAATCAAAATATGGTCTGGTGATGGATTGGGTGATACAGAAGTTCTTTTGTTCCCCGTTAATAAAACAACAGAAACCGGATACACAGCCACTTATCTTACGCATGGTATGCCTGTGGAATTTGATGCAGAAAAAGATACGTGGTTTAAGATTGGTGTGAATGTGCAGAACCCCACCAATGAGGACATTATTGTTTATGTTGAAGTAGAAAATGTAGAAGTGCGTATTGTGGATGAGATAAATTCCGTAATAGAGTGGTTTGATTACCTTGAAACCCCTGATGAAATGAAATGGGACGGTAGTCTTGAAATCAGCCTCACCGAGTTCCCGGATGTGACCTTCCGTTGGACTTACGGAGAGATGCTGGCTGTTAAGGGTAGTAAAAGCACTTCACTTTATACCGGGATGCCCATCTGGAACGCCTATTTCTGCGACCTCACCGGCGACGGTTTGCCTGAGTTGTGTTCTTCAATCAGTTGGGGATCTGGCATGATTGATAATCGTGTCACCATCTATGACTATGCAAACGGAGCAAGCTATGAGCTGTCTGACCGGGGATATTTCGATTTTACCCTCAGATTTAATGAAGCTGACGGATACCTCTATGTAGATAAAAAGAAATATAATACTGATGAACTGGTAGAAACTGGTCGATTGGTTTTCAAGAATAATACTATTCAGATAGAAGGTTTTTCCAACGAAGCCCATCAGGTGTTCCAGGCTGAAATTCTGGAAATTCATGGTGGCCATTATCTTGTGAAGCCTGTTGAAGGTAGCTGGGAACTGAATAGTGCAGACCGAATTGAAGTACCTATCAGAAATGCGCATCCATCACCAGAACCTGAAATCGGAGATGTGATTGAAATTGAATACTCCGGTGAAATCCTTGAAACTTATCCTGCACAAATTGCGGATGTTTATGGCATCAAGATTATAAAGGAAGCCGAAACATGGGACTTAATCCCTATGGTTATGGTGAACGGGACACTGTATCTTGATACTGGCCATGAAAGCAAAATAGAAGCAAGATGTGGTGTTATGGATGGAGAAATCACATCCCAGGTTGACGGAAGTAAACAACCCACCGTTGACGATCAGTCCAATTTTGGTACAGGTTATGGTTATCAATATGGGGCAACCGAGGGAACCATTGAACTCTTTATGAATGGCAAGTGGTGGATCTTCGCTACCGAAGAAGCACGACAGAAAATCCAGTTTCCGTCCATAGAGGATGAACTTTCTAAGTTTTATCTGACCATCGGTGCAGAAGGTGTTAAGAGCATCGAGCTTACAATGCCTAACGCAAGTGGTGGATGTGAAAGCGCTGATGGTTCCCTGTTCAAGAAAGGCGAACGCATCTGGCTGGAAAATCTGGACGGATACAGCGATCTGTGTGGTCTAACAATAACTGCTCTGGGCGAGAACGATGAAATCATCTGGACTGCATCTGTTCCTGACGAAGAAGAAAACAAAGGCTTTACCCATCTGGTAAATGATGATTGGGAAATCACAAATATCGAATAATTAGCTCCCAGCAAATAAACCGCTGCAATACGCATTCCAAAGTGGGATGGATGTTGCAGCGGTTTTTCTTTTTATGGTTCAAATGCCATCATTGTTTCCTTTGGCAGTTTCTCGTTTTCACAGTTCAGAAGTAAGCGTCAAACCTCCCCACATCTTGCCTACCATATGGATCGTCACGGTACTTCTTGTCCTTGATTTCCTTTTCGTACATGGGGAACTTCATGTATTTTTCCATTCCATGCTCTTGGCAGTACAGATAATTATTCAGATTGCCATAGCACAGTCATAACTGATAAAATTTAGAAAGCAGTGTATTCTGGCAGTCGTAACTAAAATATTCTCTGATTCGACAGGCATTCTCTTCGCTTACTTGCCCTGCATATAGTCAAAGGCGATCCTGGGTGACCCGTCTGCCAGATAGATGGTGCCGCATTTCCGGAAGCCGTAGCGCAGGACGGCGTTTTGCATGGGGTGATTATCCGCATGGGTATCAATGCGCAAATAGGGGATCTTTTCCCGGCAGAAGTCAAAGCAGGCCTTGGCAACGCCACGGGCTGTGCCCCGGGAAGCCAGGCGGTGAATGGTGCCATAGGGACGGTTCCGGTGCCAGCTGCCGTCTTCAATATACCGATAAGTCGGATCCTCCCCGGGGATGAAGGCAAAAACACCTTCCATCGCGCCATCGGCACACAGAATATACAGGTTCCCTGCCTGAATGTCGCCCCGGAGGAGTGCCTCCCCCGGATACCCTCCGCCCCACTGGCTCAGGTTCCCATTGGCCCGCATAAACATTCGGGCAATGTCATATACCTTCACGATCTCGGGGATATCCTCCAGGGCTGCTTTTTTGATTTCCATGCTTTGCATTCCCAATGACTGGGGCCTCCGTTATTTCAGTGTTGGCAAATTCGTATCCGTCAGAAAATTCAGGCAGTTGTAGCAAACGAGGATATTGTCAAACTGCTCCTCGCGCACCAGCTCCGATACCGGGCGGCGGTAATAGCGCAGATCGACCAGCACGACCTCCCCATAGCTTTCCGCCAGGAAGCCGCCCAGGCAGTTTCCGTAGGAATCCCGGATGACCAGAAGCTTTCCCTCCTTTCCGGGATTTTTGACCCGGACAAGGGAGTGGTTTCCGTCCAGGAAAACGGTATACATATCGGCAGAGGTCAGGCGCTCTTCATAAAAAATGCCGGTGTGGGTGCCTTCCGTCTCGCCGTTGGTGACGGTAAGCCCTTCGCTTCCCTGCCAGAGCTCCATAGATTCCGCCGGGGTCAGCCACAGAGCACTGCGGGCATAGGTAGAGCCCCGGAATCCATCCACGGTTGTCACACTGTAGCTTGTCCGGAGATCTCTGCCCAGTGCGTTCATATAGCATGCGTAGGCATCGTAGGCCCCCCGGCTCGTCCAATGGTGATCTGTGTTGTAGTACAGCTCCGGTCTTCCTTCGAAGATCTGCTGCACGGGGAGCATCCGGACACCCGAGTCTGCCTTTTGGGCGATGCGCGCCAGGGCATCCGCATCCGTATAGTCCGCTTCCCCGGAGGCCCAGCCTGCGGAGGGCACGACCATCAGGTCTATGGGCTGACCGACGCTTTCGGCAAAGGCGTTGATGGCATTCATGTTCCGGGCAATGGCCGCCTCGTCCACGGCGACAGGGGCCTCCACCAGCTTTTCATCCACGACCCAGATATCCTTCAGCTGCTGGCGGCCTGCAAAATACTCCATGTAGGCATTGATTCCCACCAGCAGATCCCTGCCCAGGACATGATCCGTCAGGTAGGTCTCCACCTCGCCTCCCCATTTTCCGGTGGAAACGGTTTTCCACTGGAACTTCGGCATCTGCGCCAGGTACCGGCGCTCCGAATCGGAGAAGGTCTTTTGGGGAAGCAGATAGCTCAAAGCCATGAGGGCCAGGAAGCCGCAAAACAGGATCGCAGCTGCCATATTGTGTTTTTTCATTTGCAGTCACTCCTCCGCTTGCGCTTACCCGCAGGTCCGCTCACTGAAGGGCAGCCTCAAAGGCGGCGGCCATGCTTTCAACCTCAGGAGAGATGAACAGCGCCAGATACAACCCGTCGGTCAAAACCTGTGCCTGCTGGACAATGGGATACTGGTCGGGCACATAGGATACCGTTTCGTCCAGCTTGGACTGGATCCTGTTGTTGGCCAGAGTCTGCAGCCGCTCCAGGGCGGCCTGGTCCTTTGCCTCGATCAGCCAGACCTCGTCCACCCGCAGTCCCTCTGCGCAGATGGCGATCTTATACTTGGTGCAGTCCGCAGTCTGAACACCCAGGAAGTTCAGAAGGGTGTCCTCGTCCGGCTCAAACATCTCCGGCAGATACTGCTCCAGGCTGCCGTAAAGCGCATCGATATCCAGACTTTTTTTCGTGCTTCCGCAGGCGGAAACCGTAAGCAGCATTGTAAAAACCAATAGCAGGGCAATTATTTTTTTCATGACAGAGTGCCTCCCTCAAGTTCGTATTTTGCGTAATAACGCAGTACCTTCATCCAGCTCAGGCAGCCGGCCTCATTCAGATGGTAGTTGTCCTGGTGGTATATCTTTGCCATTCTTCCGAAATGGTCCTGGATGTAATAGCTGAGATCCAGATAACCGCAGCCATGCTCTTCGGCGTATTGCCGCAGCTGGGCATTGTATTCCACCATCAGCTCGTTGTAGGTCCGGATATGTGGCTGCGTCCGCTCCGGTCTGTCCAGATCGTCGTATTGGGGCAGATTGGAGATCATGATTATTTCCACATCGGGGCTCTTCTCCCGGATCCGCTCCAGCATAATGTCCCAGTTTTCGAAGTACAGCAGCCGCTGACTGGGGTCTCCGATGTCATTGGAGCCCAGCAGGAAGTAGACCCGCTCCACACCGGATTGCTGAATGGCATCCTCCAGGTTGGCCTCTGTGCCTTTGTAATAGATGTTGCTGAACCGGTGGACGATTCCGTTGAGGCTGGTGCCGCCCCGGGCCAGGAACAGCATGTCCCCCAGGTAGTCCGATTTGCTCTCCCACTGGAACATGATAAACGTAATGGAATCGCCAACAATGGCACTGTTGTCAAAATAGGTGCAGGGCTCTTCCAGATCCACCTCCGGCGGCAAACGCTTCGGCGCGCAGAGGATGTCCGTATCCAATTGCAGCAAAGCTTCCTCTGTCTCTGCCAGGCAGCCCACCGTGCAGGAGACGCTGCGGTCTGCATAGGATGCGCGGACGGTCGTGGTACCGACACCGGTAGCAGTCAGAACGCCATTCTCAACGGAAACGACGGACGGGTCGTCGCTTTCCCAGCTCACCAGCTCCCGGGGGATCACCCCCAGATAGATGTCCTCCTGTTCCCCAACCAGGGAAAAGGTCACCGAGGAGGCCTTTAAAAACAGATCTCCCTCCATAACGGTGGGCTCCGTCTCCGCGGTCTCATCCGGGGCCGCCTCCACAGTCGTTTCCGTGGCCGGTTCAACGGTCGCAGCAGTTTCCGCAGGGGGTGCCGTTTCGGATCCGGCCCCACAGGCGCAGAGCGATCCGATCACCGCCGCTGCCAGGAGCAGCATAATTGCCTTCTTTTTCACAAATTCCACCTTCTTTTCCGTTTTCCTCATAGGCCCAGGCTTTCCGCAGGGCGCTCAGAACGCAAAATAGATAAAGGGATTATAAGAGGAGCTGACGATGCAGGCCACTGCTGCCAGGAAAATCACCCCGCAAACGGCGTTTTTCACGGCGTCAGAGTTGCCGAACCTCCCCGTATGCTTCTGAACCCAGCAGGCTATGGGGGTAGATGCCAACGCGCACAGGATCAGTGCCGAGGCATGATTTTTCAGCGCAGTCGCCGCAGCACCGTCTGCCGCAGCGTTTCCCGTCAGGCCAAACATGGCTCCGAAATACTCCAGCGCCCGGTGCATGGAGGTGGAGCGGAACAGCACATAACCCAGCAGCACCAGGATCATGGTGCGCAGGATCTGAAAGGCCGCAAAGGGAACGGACTGGGTATGGATGTGCAGACCCTTTGCCAGCTTCTTGGACAGGGGCGCAAAAATCAGGGCGCAGATCAGCAGAATACCGTAATACACGCCCCACAGGATATAGGTCCAGCTGGCACCATGCCAGATGCCGGTGCTGAGCCACACCACGGAAAGGGCGATCACCGACGGCACCAGGCGGCCCACCGTTTTTCCCCAGCGCTTTCTGGCCTTCTGGCCCAGGGGCACCGCCTTCCGGGAGACGGGATAAAACAGGTAATCCCGGAACCAGGAGCTCAGGGAAATATGCCAGCGCTGCCAGAACTCGGATACGGTTCTGGAGATATAGGGGTAATTGAAATTCTCGTCAAAATGGAATCCAAACATCAGGCCCAGCCCGATGGCCATATCGGAATAGCCGCCAAAATCGAAGTAGATCTGGAAGGCATACGCCAGCGCACCCAGCCACGCCGTCGCAACGGAAAGGCTTCCGGGGGCGGCGCAGTCAAAGGTCTGGTCCGCCAGCAGCGCAATGCTGTTGGACAGGAGCATCTTCTTGCCAAGACCTATGACGAATCTCCGGATCCCTCTTGCGAAGTCCTCCAGACTCTCGTTCCGATCCTGTATTTCATCGGCAACGGTCTGGTAGCGGACGATGGGTCCGGCGATCAGCTGCGGGAACAGTGCAATGTACAGCGCCACATTCAGCGGGTTTTTCTGGACCTTTCCGCGCCCCATGGAGACATCGAATACATAGGACATGGCCTGAAAGGTGAAGAAGGAAATGCCGATGGGCAGGACGATATGGGTCTGGGGAATCCGTCCGTGAAAAAGCACATTCAGGTTCGCAACGGTGAAATTCAGATATTTAAAGACGAACAGCAGCGACAGATTGGCGATGACCATCAGCACCAGGATCCGCTTCCGACAGGCTTCTTCCTTCTTTCTGACGACCAAAAGTCCAAACAGGTAGTTCATCAGAATGGAGGCGATCATCACGAGCACGAACTTCGGCTCGCCCCAGGCATAGAACACCAGGGATGCAAGCATCAGGTATGCATTGCGCCACTTCCGGGGGAGCAGAAAATATCCGAAAATCGTCAGCGGTAAAAAAGCAAACAAAAATACTGCCGAGGAAAAGACCAAACGCGGCCCCTCCTTTCTTATAGTTGGTAGGGTGTCGGCATGGGCTTATGCCAGACTTTTTTCGATCAGGTCTGCCATTTCTCCCACGTTTTTCATATCCAGCACTGCTTTCATGGAGAATTTGATGGAAAAGGCGCTCTCCACCTCTGCGATCAGGGTGATGTGGGTCAGAGAATCCCAGTCCTCAATGTCTGCAGAGGTGGTCTCGTCGGTGACCACGATCTCTTCGTCAAACACATCGGAAAAGATCTCGTTGAGCTTCTGAAAAATTTCTTGCCGTGTCATGTTTCATTCCTCCGTAATAAAGGTCTTGTGATAGGGGAAGCCGGAAACCTCTGCCTGGAACCGGCCGTTTTCCAGTCTGGCAAAGCCAAGCTGTTCATAAAGGTCCTTGACCATCGCGTTCTTCGGTGTGGGGATATATTCGCCGACGACCCGGCGGAAGCCCTGCTGTGCAGCCACCGACAGGATCTTATCCACAATGAACTCCTCCATGCCCCGTTTCAGGACACGGCAGCTCATGAGCCACTCACTGATGAACAGCGTGTCCTCCGGCTGCTTCTCCAGGACCACCACGCTGATGAGTCCATGGTCTCCGAATTTGTCCTTCAGCGTGAAATACAGGCCGATGCGGCTGTCATCCTGGGCCAGGGCCTCGATCTCCGCCTCGGTATAGCGGACGGTCCGCAGGTTGAACTGGTTGGAGCGCTGGGTCAGCTGGGCGATCCGGGGGTAATGGAACGGGTCAAAGGCGGCTGCGGATGCGCGCATTTGCAGGGCCTCCAGATAGTCGTCGTAGGACTGGAAGGCCGCTTCAAAGGCAGCCCGCTGGGCCTTCTCCCGGTACTGCTCCGTGCGCCCGGCGTCCTCCCTGGAATAGGAGGCGGTTTCAAACAGGTCCAGGCCCCGCAGGTACTGCAAATACAGCGCCGGATCCTCCGGAAGCTCCGGGACCGTGATCTCCGGGATCATGGTTCTCACCAGCTCCCGCTCAAAGGGGTTGTCATCCAGAAATACCATGCTGTCCATTCCGATGTTCAAGGCTTGCTGGATGGTGCGGATATTCCGGGCCTTATCCTCCCAGTTTGCCACAAACATGGAGAAGTCCTCCAGCCGCAGCACCATCTCCGGATGCTTCTCAAAGGGCTCCTTTGCGGTGTCCTCGTTGTTTTTGCTGCAGACCGTCAGGAGGATCCCCCGGTTTTTCAGCTCCTTCAGCCATTTCTGGAAATCCGAGAAGGCATGGCCGGTACCAAGCTCTCCGATCTGGATCCCGCTGAGGCCGTCGTCTCCGATCACACCGCCCCAAAGGGTGTTGTCCAGATCCAGCACCAGGCATTTTTTGACCGCTCCCTGCAATGACCGCACCACATCCACCACCAGCTTCGCAGCAGCGGGGAGCGCGGCCAGGGAAATGGGCATTTTTGCAACATAGTACAGTTTCGGATCGGCAAATGTGCTTCTGCCCAGTGCCGTCTGGAGTGCGTCCAGATCGATCAGGAATGTATTTTTTGCCTCCTGGCAGCCCTGCATCAAAAGATAATTGAGCTTGCGCTGCTGGAACAGGAAGGACTGCTCGGTTTTATTGCCGAACTGACCAAATACCCCGTCGTCGATCAGAGGAAAATTACACTGCAGGACCGTCGCGGGAATGCGGCTGCCGATCCGGCTCCATATCTGCCGGATCCTGGCATAGGTATCCTCCGCAAAGGAAGCCCTTGCCTCCGGCGGGCAATCGTAGAAGGCCTCCTGGAGCTTTTCGGTACACATCTGGAGCAGCACCCCCTGGGGGGCGAAGTGATACAGCTCGGAGTCCGGGGCCATGACCTGGGCATCGATCTGATCATAGTCCGCATCGAATACATTCAGGCGCATGCCGACAGAAACGCCATAGCCCCGCAGGGCCGTGGCCAGGTGCTGGGTCGCGCAGTCGCCGAGCACCGCCAGGGAATATTGCGGGAGCGCTGATGCATCCGTCTTGGACAGCTTTTTTAATTGCTGAAAGGTGATCTGCGTCATTTCGTTGGTTCCTCCATAATCAGTGTTCCATGGGATAGCATTCCATTGGCCATCGCCGCCAAAGCTCAGGTCAGGCTTCCGCCCGCCGCCTCCAGGTATGCGGAATACCGCAAAAGCCGGATCCAGACGAGGCTCCCTGCGTCATTCATATGGAATTCGTCCTTGCTGTAGATCTTTGGCATTCTCCCCAGAGGATCCTGGATGTAGTAGCCAAGGTCCAGGAAGCCATAGCCCCGCTCCCTTGCAAGCTGCCGAAGCTGCGGCGTGATCTGCGCCACATCCAGATTGTACTGGGTGGGCTGCATTCCCGGGGTATAGCCTGGAATGTTGGAAATAAGGATGATCTCCTTTTCGGGAGCTTTTTCCGCAATGAGATCACACAGCTTTTCCCAGTGCTCCATCAGCTGAGCCGCAGACGCGGGAACCTGAAAATCCAGGCACCCCAGCAGAATATAGACCCGGGAAGCATCTACCTTTGCGATGATATCCTCAATATTCGTTTCGACGCCTTCATAATACATATTCTTGAACCGATCCACCAGGCCGTGAAGGCTGATGCCCTGGCGGGTAACGAAGGTCATATCTCCCAGGTAATGCACGGTGTTTTCGTATTGCCAGAGGAAATAGGTAATGGAATCTCCCAAAATGGCGGAATCGTCAAAAGCCGTGCAGGGAGAAGTCAGATCCACCTCCGGCAGCAGGCGGTTCGGCGCGGAGAGGATGGCAGGATCCAGCTGCCTCAGCTCGTCCTGTGTCTGTGCCAGGCAGCTTGCGCTGCACTGTACCTGGCGGTCACCGTAGGTGGCCCGAATGGTCGCAGACCCTACGCCCTTTGCCGTCAGGACACCGTTGTCCACCGCAATGATCTCGGGTGCGTCACTTTCCCAGGTCAGCAGCTCTCTGGGGATCATACCCAGATAAATATCGTCGCTTTCTCCCACAAGGGAGAAGGTAATGGAGGATACCTTTAAAAAGAGGCCGCCCTCCAGGACGGGTTCCGTTTCCGGAACCGCCGCAGAAGCTTCGGTCTCCGGCGTTGTCTCCACAGCAGAGGTGGTCACAGGAGCGGTCTCCCGGACCGGGGCCTGTGCTCCGGAACAGGCGGATAGATTTATCAGCATCAGAAAAGGCAATAAAAAAGCAAGGACCGGCTTCATAACATGCAAACCTCTCATTTTTGTACAATGGGCCCGGAACGTGTGCAGTATCCCGCATCGCCGGGAACTATTCCATATAATACCATATTATGTGGCGCAAGTAAAGCATTTCAAGGGTCGAATTTCGATAAAGGCAGGTTTCATTCGGAAAGCGCGCCGTGCTCCTGCGCAAGCATGAACCGCCCCAAAGGCAGCCTCCCGGATACCGTCGCAATCGTCTTGTCGAAGACAAGAAGCTGCTTGCTCAGACTCTCATTCTGTGATATACTGGATGAAAAAGGCGAGATTTCGCCGCAGGAGGGACTATGGTCTTCAATTCCTACAGCTTTCTGCTGTTTTTCCCCATTGTGCTGGTGCTGACGCAGCTTGCACCTGCAAAGTGGCGCAATGGGCTTCTGCTGGTGGCAAGCTATGTGTTCTATGCCAGCTGGGGCAAGCGCTTCTGCGTGCTGCTGCTGGGGCTGACGGTGCTGGTGTATGCGGCCGGGCTGCTGCTGGGGCAAAAAAAGCGGCGGTGGCTGTTTTGGCTGGGCCTGGGGGGAACCTTGGGTGCTCTGCTGGTGTACAAATACCTGGACTTCGGCCTCTACAGCATCAACGCCCTGACCCGGGCTCTGGGGTTGGGAGAGCCCATGCCCCGGGTGAGCCTTTTGCAGCCGGCTGGCATCTCCTTCTTCACCTTCCAGGCGGCGGGGTATCTGATTGATGTCTACAAAGGAAAGTACGGGCCGGAGAAGAACTTCTTGCGGTTTGCCCTGTTTGTCTCCTTCTTCCCCCAGCTCCTTTCCGGGCCCATCGGCAGGGGGGACCAATTGCTTCCCCAGTATGAAAGGCCTAAGAAGGCGGATTTTGACGCTTTGCGCCGGGGCTTTCTCACCATGACCTGGGGCTTCTTCCTGAAGCTCTGCATTGCGGACCGGGCGGCGGTGCTGGTGAATACGGTCTACGGGGCTTTTGAAAGCTATTCCGGCATCTTCCTGGTGTTCGCCACAGCCGTCTACGCCCTGCAGATCTACGGCGACTTCGCAGGCTACTCCTATATGGCCATCGGCGGGGCGGAGATGCTGGGCATCCACCTGCCCAAAAACTTCGATACCCCCTATTTTGCCCAATCTGTCCAGGAGTTCTGGCGGCGGTGGCATATCTCCCTGAGCTCCTGGTTCCGGGACTATGTCTATATTCCCCTGGGGGGCAGCCGGTGCGCCTCCTGGAAGAAGTACCGCAATGTCCTCATTGTCTTTCTGGTCAGCGGCCTGTGGCACGGGGCACTGTGGACCTTTGTGCTGTGGGGGGCTATTCACGGCTTCTATCAGATTTTCGGCGGACTGACAAAGCCTCTGCGGGAAAAAGCGCTGGACGTGCTCCGCGTGAACCGGCAGGCGGCATCCTATAAGCTCTTCCGAATGCTGATCACCTTCCTGCTGGTGGACCTTGGCTGGCTCTTTTTCCGCGCAGAGGGCCTGGGCACAGCTGCAGCCATGCTGAAGCATATCGTAACGCAGCTGCATCCGGCGGACCTCGTAGGGCAGGCCTTTTACACCATGGGCCTGGACCGGCAGGATATCTGGGCGCTGGTTCTGTGCACGGCGGTGCTGATCCTGGTGGACGGTCTGCAATACCGGGGAAAGGATCTAAAAAAATGGTTTACCTCCCAGAACTGGCTCTTCCGGGAACTGGCCCTGGCGGCCATCATTCTGACGATTTTTATTTTTGGAATTTGGGGGAACGGCTTCGATGCATCCAGCTTCATTTATTTCAAGTTTTAAACGGATCGTCAGCATTCTGGTGCTGCTGGCCCTGGTGCTTGCCGGAGTGGCCTTTTTCGGAAGGGCCCTTGCCGTTGTGGATGGCCCCCAAAAGAACGGGCCCTTTTTACAGGACGACCGGGAATACGATGTGCTTTTCTTCGGCTCCAGCCATATGGTCAACGGTGTGTTTCCCATGGTCCTGTGGAAGGACTATGGACTGACCTCCTACAACCTTGGTGGCCACGGTGCCTCCATTGCGGCGAGCTACTGGGAGCTGCGGCTGGCCACCCAATACCACAAGCCAAAGGTTGCGGTGCTGGATGTGCTGTTTGCAGGCTCCCAGGTGACGGAAATGGAGCTGGGACTTGCCCATGAGCTGCTGGATATTTATCCGCTGTCCCGGACAAAGGCAGAGGCCGTGCAGGACCTGTTCGAAGAAAGCGGGACCCGGGCGGAGATGCTGTTCCCGCTGGATGTGTATCACAACCGGTGGAAGGAGCTGGACAGCGGGATGGTCCGCCGAGGCCTCCGGGGCGAACGCGCCTACTCCCCGGAAAAGGGCGGCCAGATCCGTGCCGGGCTGTACCCCCTGGCCCAGGAGCCCCTGGTTCCGGAGACCGCGTGCCGGGAGGAGAGCTCCGTGGCTCTGACCTATGTGGAACGGTTTGTGACCTACTGCCAGGAAAACGGCATCGTGCCCGTGCTTGTCTACCTGCCCTGCCAGATTTCCGAACAGTGGCAGCTGGACTGCAACGCCGCCATCGCGCTGGGGGAAAGGCTTGGGGCGAAGACGCTGAATATGCAGTATATGGGGCTCATGGACCTTTCAACGGACTGGTATGACAACGGCAGCCACCTGAACCCCGCCGGGGCCATGAAGGCCACAGCCTGCATGGGCGATTTTCTGCGGCAGCAGTGCGGCCTGGAGGACCGCCGGACGGAGCAGGGGCATGAACAGTGGGATCTCGAATATGAATATTATGTAAACTTTCTGAAGCAGCAGATGGCCGCAGGAGAGACTGCCGGGCAGCTGCTCACCCTGGCAGCCATGGAGCCCTTCACGGTAGAAGCAGCCGTCTCGGAGGACTTTTCCGACGCCTCTATCCTGCGTCTGCTGGAGAATCTTGGGGTGATCCCCTCCGGACTGGAGACCTCCGGGCAGCTGCGGATCACCGTCCGGGATGAAACCGGCACGGTGCTGAACGAGAAGACCTTCGCCCAGAGCACGGTGCTCTCGATAACGGAATGACCCGAAGGGTGCCTATTTTCCTGAAATGTGGAAAATAGGCACCTTTATTTTCCCCGAAACACCCTTTCCGTTTTTGCCTGCCGGTGCTATACTATAGCCACTCCAACGAAAGGAGCGGTAGACGTGCCGCAGATCGTTGGTTTGGACAAACAGACGTTTCGGCTCCCGTCCGAGGAAAGGAACAAAAAAATGCTGATCTCTCTGATTTTGGTTGGTTTTATTCTCTGGCTGTTCTTTAAGGGTGTGGGTCTGGCCCTGCGCATGACCTGGGGCCTGGCAAAGCTCATCGGCGTGGTGCTGATGGCCGTCGCCCTACCCGTGGCCGGTGTGTGCGTCTTCATGGGCCTGGGTGTGCTCCTGCTGCTCCCCGTTGGCCTGCTGCTCCTGGCACTGGGCCTGATGCGGACATAACAAAAGCGCCCTTCCGATTTTGATCGGGAGGGTGCTTTTTTTGCGCCACCGGCCTGCTTTTCCGAACGGGCCGGTGGCTTTTCGATTTTTTACTGTACGAAATGAATGGCCTTGGTGGGGCACTTTTCTACGCACTTGCCGCAGGCAACGCACTTTTCGGGGTCCACGGTGGCCAGGTTGTTCTCCAGGGTCACGGCGCCCTGGTCGCACTGCTTGACGCAGATGCCGCAGCCGATGCAGCCGGCCACACAGACCTTCTTCACGGCGGGACCGCGGTCGTGGTTGGAGCAGCTCACGGCAACCTTGGTCACCCGGTCGTGCATCTCAATGACGTGCTTGGGGCAGGTCTTGGCGCACATGCCGCAGCCAATGCACTTGGATGCATTGATGTGGGCAATGCCGTTTTCAATGGAGATGCCGCCCTCGGGGCAGACCTTCACGCAGCTGCCCAGGCCGATGCAGCCATAGTCACAGGACATGAAGCCCAGACCGCCGGAGAGGACGGCCGCGCGGCAGTCCTGCAGGCCTACGTAGTTCGCCTTGGCCTTGGTGGCCTCGCAGGTGCCTGCGCAGCGGACGTAGGCCACCTGGGGGTCCTGGTCAATGGCTTCCTTGCCCAGGATCGCGGCGATCCTGGCAATGTTCTCGGTGCTGTTGCCGGGGCAGGCGTCCACACGGGCCTCGCCCTTGACAATGGCCTCGGCCACGGCGTCACAGCCGGCATAGCCGCAGGCGCCGCAGTTGGCGCCCCGGAGACACTCCCGGACCTGGGTGACCCGCTCGTCGGTCTCCACATAGAATTTCTTGCTGGCGGTCACCAGGGCCAGGCCCAGGACCAAACCCACAACGCCGACAACCAGCGTTGCAATCAGAATTCCCTGCATATCTCTTCCTCCTTAGGCCAGGCCGCTGAAGCCCACGAAGGCCATGGCCATCAGGGCTGCGCACAGCAGCACAATGGGTGCGCCCCGGAAGGGGGCGGGAATGGCTTCCTCGTCCAGGTGCTCCCGGACGGCGGCCAGCAGCACGATGGCCACGGTATAGCCAACAGCAGTGCCGAAGCCGGCGAAGATGCTCTGGATCAGGTTGTAGCCGTTCTGCACATTGGTCAGGGCCACGCCCAGCACGGCGCAATTGGTGGTGATCAGGGGCAGGTAGATGCCCAGGGCCTGATAGACCGCGTGGGCGTTCTTTTTCAGGAACATCTCCACCATCTGCACCAGAGCGGCAATGACCAGAATGAAGACGATGGTCTTCAGGTAGTCCAGACCCAGAGGCAGCAGCACATGGTCATACAGCAGGCTTGCCACGGCGGAGGAGACGGTCAGCACGGCGGTAACGGCCAGGCCCAGAGAGAGGGAAGCCTTCTTCTGAGAGGACACGCCCAGGAAGGAGCAAATGCCCAAAAACTGGCTGAGCACCACGTTGTTCACCAGGGCCGTGGTGACGATGATCATGATCAGACTCATTGCTTAGCCCTCCTTCTTGTCGCAGGAGCTGGAGCAGCTGGCGCAGCAGCCGTCGCAGCCCTCGGTCATCTTGTTGGCCCGATTCTTGATGCCCACGGCGTTCATGATGGCAACCAGCACGGCCAGCACCAGGAAGGCGCCGGGGGCCCGGATGAAGAAAGCCATGGGCTCATACCCGGGGATGGAAACGCCGAAGACGGAGCCGTTGCCCAGAATCTCCCGGATGGCGCCGATGACGGTCAGGCCGATGGTGAAGCCCAGACCCATGCCGATGCCGTCAAACAGGCTGGGCAGCGGGGGATTCTTGGAGGCATAGGCCTCGGCGCGGCCCAGAATGATGCAGTTGACCACAATCAGGGGAATGTAAATGCCCAGAGCGCCGTAGAGGCTCTGCATATAGGCCTCCATCAGCAGCTCCACCACGGTGACGAAGGAGGCAACCACCACGATAAAGGCGGGCAGCCGGACCTCATCGGGGATGATGTTGCGCAGCAAAGAGATGACCAGATTGGAAATTGCCAGAACCACCAGGGAGGACAGGCCCATGCCCAGGCCGTTGATGGCAGAGGTGGTAACGGCCAGAGTGGGGCACATACCCAGCATCAGTACGAATACGGGGTTTTCCTTCACAATGCCGTTGTAAAGACGTTCTGCATAGGGTTTCATACTATCCCTCCTTAACCGATACGGTCGGACACGAAGTCCAGTGCGGCGTTGACGGCGTTGACCACAGCGCCGGAGGTCATGGACGCGCCGGAGACGGAGTCGATCACATCGTCCTCGGTGGAGCCGCCGGCCTTGTTCAGCGTGAACTTCCCGACCTTTACATTGTTGAACTGATCCTTGAATTCGGGATCACCGCACTTCATGCCCATACCGGCGGTGTCATGCAGCTCGGTGAAGGAGATGCTGTTCACGGTACCGTCCTCCCGGATGCCGACAACCAACGTCAGGCCGCCGTCATAGCTGTCGGAATTGAAGACGGTAACGGCGTAGCCCACGGAATTGCCGGAGGCATCCACGCCCACGGCGGCGGATTCGATCTTGGCGCCGCCGAAGTCTGCCCCATAGGTATCGCCCTGGGCGGAGATCTTGGCCTGGAGGTCATCGTCGCTTACAAAGTCCGCAGCCTCGGGCAGGACCTGCATAAGGGCAGCCTTGTTGGCGGCAGCCTTGTTCTCCTCAATGGTATCCTTGGTCATAACATACACGCCGGACAGGGCAAGGCCCGCAATCAGGGTGATGACCAGCAGGATAATAACGGGCTTGGGAATGGCCTTCTTCCGCTCCTTGGGGATGCGGTAGCCAAAGGGGGTGGGGATGATCAGATCGTCAATGACGGGACCCACCAGGTCCGCGATCAGCACGGCATAGGTGGTGGAGTCAGGAGAGGCACCCTTGACCCGGAACAGGCCAATGAGCAGGCCGGCAAAAATGCCGAAGACCAGCTGGCCGTCTCTCGTAGAGGGGCAGGACACGGGGTCCGTTGCCATGAAGAAGGCTGCCATCAGCAGGCCTCCGCCCAGAAGCTGGGGCAGGATGTAGGCAGGGTCAAAGCCATACCCGCCGAAGATCACCAGGAACAGCCAGGTGGTTGCAATCATGGAGGCAGGGATCTCCCAGGTAATGCCGCCGCGCAGGAGCAGGTAAATGCCGCCCAGGATCAGGCCCAGGGCAGAGGAGCCGATAACGCCGCTGGCAGAGCCCATGAGGATGGGCAGCAGCTCCACGGTCTGGCCCTGACCCAGCAGCGCCAAGGGGGTCGCGGCGGACACGCCGTCCACGGAGTACTGGGTCATCATACTGCCGAAGGAGATCAGCAGGAAGGCACGGCCCGTCAGAGCGGGGTTCATAATATTGTGGCCCAGACCGCCGAAAAGGCACTTGACCACCAGAATGGCAAATACGGAGCCCAGGATCGGCAGATAGAAGGGCACCTTGGCAGGCATGGTCAGGGCCAGCAGCAGGCCGGTGACCATGGCGCTGCGGTCATAGATGGTCTGCTTCCGCTTGGTGACCACATTGAACAGGTACTCCGTCACCACGGCGCTGCACATGGACAGGGCGATCACCAGGAATGCCTGGAATCCATGGAACACCACGCCCAGAATGGCGGTGGGCAGCAGGGCGATGAGCACGTCAGTCATGACGCCCTGGGTCGTCAGCTTGCTGCGGACGTGGGGGCAGGAGGAAAGATTATAAAGGTTATCCATTATGCAGCCCTCCTTAGCGCTTCTTCGTGGCCATGATCTCGGCCTTGGTGGTCTTGAACAGCTGCATCAGAGGCCGCTTGGCGGGGCACCCGTAGGTGCAGCAGCCGCAGCCGATGCAGTCCAGACCATAGAGCTTGTGTTCGTACCGGTCGTAATCCTTGCGGATGGCGGCCACCTGCATCAGCTGGGGAGACAGGCCCAAGGGGCAGGCACGGCTGCACCGGCCGCAGCGCAGGCAGGCGGTCATCTGGCCTTCCGCAATCTCCACCTCATCCACGGTCAGGCAGGTGAGGGCGTTGTTGTTCTTGCAGATGGGGGCCTCCAGGCCGGTCATGGCAAAGCCCATCATGGGGCCGCCGCTGAGGACCTTCTTGGGGTCCTGCTTGAAGCCGCCGCAGGCATCCACCAGCTCCTGATGGCTGGTGCCGATCTTGACAATAAAGTTGCCGGGGTTCTGGACCGCATCGCCGGAGACGGTGAAGCCCCGCTCCATCAGGGGCTCATTGAACTTCACGGCCCGGTAAATGGCATAGATCGTGGCCACATTGTCCACCACGCAGCCGGCATCGGCCGGGAGCATCCCCAGCTTCAGGTGCTTACCGGTGATGACGGTGATCAGAGAACGTTCGCCGCCCTGGGGGTACTTGGTCTTCACCGGCTGGACATACACCCGGTCGTGACCCTGGCAGGCCTGCTCCATGGCCGCAATGGCCTCGGGCTTGTTGTTTTCCACAACCACGACACCCTTGGCATTGGGGAACAGCCGCAGCATATACTCCATGCCCTCCACGATCTCGGCGGCCTTGGTGCGCATGAGCTGATCGTCACAGGTGATGTAGGGCTCGCATTCCGCGCCGTTGGCGATGACGTAGTCGATCTTCTCGGGGGTCTTGACGGTGAGCTTTACATGGGTGGGGAAGCCTGCGCCGCCCATACCCACGATACCGGCCTTCTGGACCTTGGAAAGAATCTCCTGGCCGGTGAGGCCATTCGTATCGCATTCCACGCCCACACCCTCAGCCAGGGTGTATTCGCCATCGTTCTCCACGACGATGGCCATGGCGCTGCCGCCGGAAGCGTTCTTTCTGGGCTCCACCGCCTTCACCGTGCCGGACACGGAGCTGACGATGTTGGCGGACACGAAGCCGCCTGCCTCTGCGATAATCTGACCCGCCAGAACACGGTCACCCTTCTTCACCACGGGGGAAGCGGGCTTGCCGATGTGCTGATTGGTCATATAGACCAGTTCACCCTTGGGAAGCAGCTGCGTCAGGGGGCTTTCCTTGGAAAGCTCCTTGTGCTCCGCCGGATGGACACCGCCATGGAATGTTTTGATTTCCATGTGTACCTCTCCTTATTACACTCAGATTTTCCCGGAAGCAGAGAGCCCCCAGGAAATATTGCGCTACTATTGTAAGTTATCCGGCGGCAAGAATCAACCTTTGTTTCCCTATTTCGTTGCCGGGGCAACGAAGTTTTTCGTATATTTTGCATATTTCCTCCAAATCGTTCCACTTTTATTGATACATTTTGCACGAAAAGGATGGATTTTCCATGAACGGGCCCCAAAAAGTCGAATTCCCCCGCCTCAAGGGTATTGCCTTCGAACACCTATTGACATCCTGAGCATTCTATGATACTATCTGCTCGGTGGTTAGCATGCGCTAACAATCCTGCCGGACTGCGATGCAGCCCCTTTCTTTTGAAGTCACGATTAGCAGTAACTAACCGTGCAAAAAGACCGTCCGACCTCTCCCAACGGGCGGCAGGGCTTTCCGTCGCAGCAGGCGAAATACCTCCTATTCCGTCTGCCCGGAAGCAGGCGCTCCCTCCAAAGCGTCCCCGGGCAGACGGGCCTAAAGTTTATTGCGGAGACACCTTTTCATTATTTTTGTCATTGGCAGCAGCGCTGCCCCAGAATTTCCGAGGAGGAAGCATATGTATACAGAATTTAAGGATCAGACAACCCCCGCCTGGGACGGGTTCCATGGCACCCAGTGGCGCTATGAGATCAACGTCCGGGAATTCATCCAGGATAACTATCTCCCCTACGATGGGGACGAGAGCTTCCTGGCAGGCCCCACCGATGCCACCAATACCCTGTGGGCGGATTTGCAGGCGCTCCAGCTCCAGGAGCGGGCCAAGGGCGGCGTGCTGGATATGGAGACGGAGGTGGTCTCCGGCCCTCTGGCCTATGGCCCCGGCTATATCAGCGAGGCCCACAAGGACCTGGAGAAGGTTGTGGGTTTGCAGACCGACAAGCCCCTGAAGCGTGCCTTCATGCCCTATGGCGGCATTAAGATGGCGGAGCAGGCCTGCACCACCAATGGCTACACGCCCAGCGCCGAGCTGCACAAGATCTTCACCGACTACCACAAGACCCACAACCAGGCGGTCTTTGATGCCTATACCCCCGAGATGAAGAAGGCCCGCCACTCCCACATCATCACCGGTCTGCCCGATACCTATGGCCGTGGCCGCATTGTGGGCGACTATCGCCGGGTGGCCCTCTACGGCGTGGACTACCTGATCCAGGAAAAGCAGCGGGACCACCGGAATACCGGCGACGGCACCATGACCGACGATGTGATCCGCCTGCGGGAGGAGATCGCCGAGCAGATCCGGGCGCTGCAAAATATGAAGAAGATGGCGGAAAGCTACGGCTATGATATCTCCCGCCCCGCCGCCAACGCCCATGAGGCGGTCCAGTGGCTGTACTTCGGCTACCTCGCCGCCATCAAGACCCAGAACGGTGCGGCCATGTCCGTGGGCCGGGTATCCACCTTCCTGGATATCTATATTCAGAGAGACCTGGAAAAGGGCGTCCTCACCGAGGCCGCTGCTCAGGAGCTCATCGACCACTTTGTTATGAAGTGCCGCATGGTCAAATTCGCCCGGATTCCCTCCTACCAGCAGCTGTTCTCCGGTGACCCGGTGTGGGCAACATTGGAGGTTGGCGGCATTGGTCAGGACGGCCGTCATATGGTCACCAAGACCGACTACCGCTTCCTGCACACTCTGGAGAACATGGGCCCCTCCCCTGAGCCCAATATGACCGTGCTGTACGCTCCCCGGCTGCCGGAGAACTTCAAGAAATACTGCGCCCACATCTCCGTGGCCACCTCTTCCATTCAGTATGAGAATGACGAGGTTATGCGTCCTGTCTGGGGCGATGACTACTCCATCTGCTGCTGTGTCTCCGCAACCCAGACCGGAAAGGAAATGCAGTTCTTCGGCGCCCGTGCCAACCTGGCCAAAGCCCTGCTGTACGCCATCAATGGCGGCTGGGACCTGAAGCATCAGGAGCAGGTGGCCCCCAACACCGGCCGCATTGAGACCGAATACCTGGACTACGACCAGGTCCAGGAGAAGTTCGATTTGACCATGGAGTGGCTGGCAGGGCTCTATGTGAACACCCTGAACCTGATCCACTATATGCACGACAAGTATTACTACGAGGCCAGCCAGATGGCCCTGATCGATACCAACGTGCGCCGTACCTTTGCCACCGGCATTGCAGGCTTCAGCCATGTGGTGGACTCCCTGTGCGCCATCAAGTATGCCGAGGTCAAGGTCATCCGGGATGAGAACGGCTACGCCGCGGACTTCCAGGTGGAGGGCGATTTCCCCCGCTACGGCAACGACGATGACCGGGCAGATACCATCGCCGTGTGGCTGCTGCGGACCTTCCTGGAGAAGATCAAGCACTACCACACCTACCGGGATTCCGAGCCCACCACCTCCATCCTGACCATCACCTCCAACGTGGTCTACGGCAAGTATACCGGCAATATGCCCGACGGCCGCCGGGCCTGGACGCCTCTGGCCCCCGGTGCAAACCCCAGCTACGGCGCGGAGCAGTCCGGCCTGATTGCCTCCCTGAACTCCGTTGCCAAGCTGCCCTACCAGTACGCCCTGGACGGTATTTCCAACACCCAGACCATCAACCCCGGTGCCCTGGGCCACAGTGACCGGGAGCGGACCGAGAATCTGGTCAACATCCTGGACGGCTATTTCTCCCGGGGCGCACATCACCTGAATGTGAACGTCTTCGGCAAGGAAATGCTGGTCGACGCCATGGAGCACCCCGAGAAGCCCGAGTACCAGAACTTCACCATCCGCGTCTCCGGCTACGCCGTGAAGTTCATCGACCTGACCCGTGAGCAGCAGCTGGACGTCATCTCCCGCACCTGCCACGAGACACTGTAAATTTCTCGCAAAGTCAGAAAAAGTCCCCCGGGGCATGGAAAAGCCGCCCCGGGGGAATCCTGTGTTTACAAGAAAATGCAAAAAGGAGACTAACATATGGAAGCATTGCAAACCTATGGCCGCGTCCACTCTTTGGAGAGCTTCGGCTCGGTGGATGGGCCGGGGGTTCGGTATGTGATTTTTTTACAGGGCTGCCCCCAGCGCTGCAAATTCTGCCACAACCCGGACACCTGGGACCTGAACGACCCCAGCGCCCACAGCTGCACCGCCGACGAGCTGCTGGAAAAGGCTCTGCGCTGCCGGGGCTACTGGGGCAAGAAGGGGGGCATCACCGTCAGCGGCGGGGAGCCCCTGCTGCAGCCGGACTTTCTGCTGGAGCTGTTCACCAAGGCAAAGGCACAGGGCGTCCACACCTGCATTGATACCGCCGGTCACCCCTTTACGAAGACGGAACCCTTCTTCTCCAAATTTCAGGCGCTTATGGCTGTGACCGATCTGCTGCTGGTGGATATGAAACAGATGAATCCCCAGCGCCACAAGGCCCTCACCGGCGTCACCGGGGACAATACTCTGGACCTGCTGCGCTATCTGGATGAGATCAAAAAGCCCGTCTGGGTCCGGCACGTGCTGGTACCGGAGTGGACGGACTTTGATGAAGATCTGCACGCCATGCGGGCCTTCCTGGACACTCTGCACAATGTGGAGCGGGTGGAGGTCCTGCCCTACCACACCATGGGCCTTTTCAAGTGGGAAAAGCTGGGGATTTCCTATCCCCTTGCAGGCATTGCACCGCCCACAAAAGAACGCATTGAAAATGCAGAGAAAATCCTGGGGTGCAAATAAAAGCTTCCCCTCCGGGAGAGCCCAATTACGCCTCTTCCCGGTACTCGTAATAGGCATAGGTGGAGTTCTCCTCCGCCCGCTTTACCATGGCTGCGTGGCATTGGTCCCGGAGGCGCTGCTTTCGCTCCGGCAGGGGAAGGCTGCTGTCCGGGTAGAAGGGGCCGTCCAGATAGGTGACCACCTTTGGAAAGGCTCCAAGCCGGCGCTTCCGGTAGCAGCTGGTCATGGCGTATACCGGGGCCCCATCCCGGGCAGGATAGCCGAAGGAGGCAGCGGGGAAGGGGCGGATGCCCGTATAGAAGGGCCAGATATGGGCCTCGGGGTAGATGGTGATGAGATCCTCCCGGGAAATATGCCCATGGACGGAGGCCGCCATGTCCCGGCTCTGCTTTATGGTGGACCCCAAGGGAATGGCTCCCAGCATTTGCAGGAAGTTGTGGATCAGGGGGATGGACAATGCATCCGGGCCTACAATAATATAGCTTCTGCCCTTTCGCCGCAGCTGGCAGGGCAAAAAGGCATCCATGACCCGCTGGGTATGGTTGGCATAGACATAGATTCCCTTTCCAGCAGCCTCGTCCAGGACCTGTCGGTTTTCAAACCGGTGCAGGCACCAGATTTTCCGGAAGCAAAAGGCAATCGGCCGGGCAAGGCCCCGATAGACAAAGCAGGCAAGGCCCCGCCAGACGGGGTTTGTGTGGGTGTAGCGGAACCACTCGGGCAGGGGCTTGGTTTTGATATTGGTTCCGGCAAAGTCGTCGTTTACCGGATCGCGGTAGGTGATGACCTTTTTCATGCCTTCCCTGCCGTTTCCAGGAGCATCCGCTCCATTGCATCCATGCACTTTTCCTGGTCAAATTGTCCGGCGGCGTTTTCGGCGTATTTCCGGCTCCAGGCCGCCCGCTCTTCGGGATTGTCCAGCCACCAGTCGATCTTGGCCGCCAGATCGGCAGGGGAGTCAAAGCGGAATTTGCTTCTGTCCGTCAGGGCGTAGGCCTGGGTGGCGCACCGGGGAGAGTCGGAGATAATGGGCACCAGGCCGCAGGAGATGGCCTCCAGGCAGGAAATGCCCTCGGCCTCCATGGCGGCGCTGTGGACATAGAGATCCGCATAGTTTAGAAGCTTCACCATATCCCCATGGGGGAAGAAGCCAAACCGGGGCGGCACGGGGAGGCTTTTAGAGAGCTTTTTCAGTGCCTTTTCCTTGGGGCCGGAGCCTGCCAGAACCAGCTGGATCCTGTCCCGATACTTGGACCTGTTCACCGCCCGGATGAGCACCGCCTGATTCTTCTCCTTGGAATACCGCCCTGTGGCCACAATAATGAATTTGCCTGCATATTCAGCGGGCTTTTCCACGTTCTGGGGCCTGAAAACGGCATTGACGCCGTTGGAGATCACATAGCCATTGGTAGGCCCATACATCTTTTCATATAGATCCCGCAGAAATTGGGTGGGGTAGTGGATGGCATCCACCATTTTGTAGGTCTTGGAGAAGACGTGGTAGGTCAGCCGGTTGACAGGCGCGCAGTTCTCCATAAAAATGTGGCTGGTGAAGTTCTCCGCCATGGCGTGAAAGCCCGCACTGACGGGAATGTCCTGCGCCTTGGCAAGCTGTGCCGCCCGGCGGCCCAGCACAAAGGGCAGCATGACGTGGACGATGTCCGCCCCTTGGATCGCCTGCCGGATGACGGCATCGTCCGGCTTTGCCAGCTGAACGCCGTTGCTTTTTACGTAACCGTTGAAAATACCCAGATTCCGTGTGGGCACCACGGCATAGCCGGGGACACCCTGCTTCTGGGCATCGGGGCAAAGGATCGTAACGGTATGCCCCTTGCCCCGCAGGGCCCGGATCAGGTTCATAGCCGCCAGCGTAGTGCCATTGTTTTCCTCGCCCAGCACATCGCAGACAATGGTGATGTTCATATGCAGTCCTCTTTCTTCTTTCTTTTCCAGTGGGTTATTATGCGTCGGAAAGCTAAACATTATATAAACAATCACCTGCGGAGAATAATCTCCGGATTCACAGATTTCCGGAAAGAACCCCTTTACTTTTGGGAAAACTTATGATACAATGCGTCTGCTGACTATGGGTCGGCGCCATTCCACGGGCTCAGTTGCGGGAGAAAACCCACTGGGTGCTTCACCAAACCCCATACTTAGCCCTACGGAAAATTAATAAAAAAGGTGGAAAACACAATGATTCAGAAGGAAAAGAAGACCCAGGTTATCCTGGAGAACGCTACCCACGAGGGCGATACCGGCTCCCCCGAGGTTCAGATCGCCATCCTGACCGCCCGCATCAACGAACTGACCGATCACCTGCGCGTCCACAAGCATGACAACCACTCCCGCCGCGGTCTGCTGATGATGGTTGGTAAGCGCCGCAAGATGCTGGACTATCTGGCTAAGAAGGACATCAACCGTTACCGTGCTCTGATCGCCAAGCTGGGTATCCGTAAGTAATATTCCCCGGGGCGACGGAAACCGTCGCCCCTTTTTCGCATCTCAAATTTTCGGGAGTCCCTTTAGCGTTTGAAAGTGTCGAGCTTTTTGCTCCCCTGAAAGGTATAGAGGATGTTGGGCGCTTGCGGCCTGCAGACTCTTAATGCACAGCGGGAGCTGTCAGCGAAGCTGACTGAGGGGTTCTGTGCTGCAGCCTCTGGTTTCAATAGAGGTTCGGACTCAGTCGCTTTTTGCCCGACTGCAAAAAGCTTGCCAGTTTCAAGTGCTAAACCTCCCGAGAAAATAAAAAATCACAACAGGAGGTTCACCAATGATTACTCACAAGCAGTTCCCCAACCACAAGGTGTACGAAATGGAAATCGGCGGCCGTCCCTTTACCGTAGAGACCGGTAAGGTGGCAGAGCTGGCCAACGCCGAGTGCATCTGCCGCTACGGCGACACCGTGGTGCTGACGACCTGCACTTCCAACCCCATCCCCAAGGCCGGCATCGACTACTTCCCTCTGACCATCGAGTTTGAGGAGCGTATGTACTCCGTAGGCCGCATTCCCGGCTCCTTCAACCGCCGGGAGGGCAAGCCCAGCGAGCGGGGCATCCTGAACAGCCGGATCATCGACCGGCCCATGCGTCCCCTCTTCGACGAAGAGCTCCGCAACGACACCGTGGTCACCTGCACCGTCCTGGCCAACGACTACGATAACCCCGTAGAGATCGTGGCCTCCCTGGGCGCTTCCATTGCCATTGCTTCTTCCGATGTGCCCTGGAACGGGCCCGTGGCCACCACCAATGTGTGCCATCTGAACGGCGAATATATCATCAACCCCTCCGCCGATCAGCGCAACGCATGCGACTGCTTCGTGTGCATCTCCTCCACCTTCGAGAAGGTGGTCATGATCGAGACCGAAGCCAACGAAGCTCCCGAATCCGTGGTGCTGGAGGCCATCCGCATTGCCCACGAAACCAATATGGAGATCGTGAAGTTCATCAATGGCATCGTGGCCGAGATCGGCAAGCCCAAGTTCACCTTCGAGAAGGCCGCCGTCAACCACGAGCTGCTGGACGACCTGATGAACTACGGCCTGGACCAGATCGAGTACGCTCTGGATACCCCCGACAAGAATGTCCGGGAGGAGCGGCTCACCGCCGCCCGGCTGGACTTCGCCGAGAAGTTCGCCGACAAGTACGAGGACTTCGATACCCATATTGAGGTGTGCCTCTACAAGATGCAGAAGAAGGTCGTCAAGAAGTGGCTGCTCCAGGGCAAGCGCGTCGACGGCCGTGGTATGGACGAGATTCGTCCTCTGGCTGCCGAGGTTGGCGTTCTGCCCAGAGTGCATGGCAGCGGCCTGTTCACCCGTGGCCAGACCCAGGTGCTGTCCATCTGCACCCTGAACACCCTGTCCGCCGCCCAGAAGCTGGACACCATCTACCCCGAGGATACCAAGCGCTATATCCACCACTATAACTTCCCCGCCTACTCCACCGGCGAGGCCCGGGCCGCCCGGTCCACCTCCCGCCGGGAGATTGGTCACGGCGCACTGGCCGAGAAGGCCCTGCTGCCTGTGATCCCCAGCGTGGAGGAGTTCCCCTACGCCATCCGGGTGGTCTCCGAGGTGCTGTCCTCCAACGGTTCCACCTCTCAGGGCTCCATTTGCGGCTCTACTCTGGCTCTGATGGATGCCGGCGTGCCCATTAAGCGGCCTGTGGCCGGTATTTCCTGCGGCCTGATCTCCGATCAGGAGACCGGCGAGTGGAGAACCTTCACCGATATCCAGGGCGTGGAAGACTTCCATGGCGAGATGGACTTCAAGGTTGCCGGTACCACCGAGGGCGTCACCGCCATTCAGATGGACCTGAAGAACCGTGGGCTCACCATGGAGATCATCGCCGACGCTCTGGAGCGCTGCCGCAAGGCCCGTCTGGAAATCCTCAACGAGATCATGCTGCCCTGCATCCCCGCGCCCCGTGCCGAGGTGAGCGAGTACGCACCCAAGATGCTGAGCCTGAAGATCCCCGTGGAGAAGATCCGTGAGGTCATCGGCTCCGGCGGAAAGACCATCCAGAAGATCTGCGCCGACACCGGTGCCAAGGTGGATATCGATGACGACGGCTCTGTCTTCATCTCCGCTGTGGACTCCGCCGCTGCCTACGCCGCCAAGAAGATGGTGGATGACATCTGCTTCGTCCCCGAGGTGGGCAAGCTGTACTACGGCAAGGTGGTCCGCATCCTGCCCATCGGCGCTTTCGTAGAGATTGCCCCGGGCCACGACGGCATGGTGCATATCTCCAAGCTGGAGAACCGCCGCGTAGAGAAGGTCGAGGACGTTCTGAACCTGGGCGACATGACCTGGGTCAAGTTCATGGGCTTCGACGAAAAGGGCCGCGCCAACTTCAGCCGCAAGGACGCCCTGAAGGAAATGGAAGGCAAGTAAAATATTGATAAGGGCGCGTGCCAAACGCGCCCAAGTGAAAAATCACATCAGCCATCCCAAAAAGGGTTTGACTGATGTGATTTTTTTGTCAGCTTTCCATCTGTTTTCCCAGGAACCCCGCCACGGCCCGGGTGAGCTCCTGGTCGCCCGGAAGCAGGGGCTGGTCGTTCTCTCCCAACAGGAGAAGCACGCTGCCCATCAGGTCTCCCTGGGACAAAATCGGGGAGGCTGCCCCCAGGCGATACTTCTCATCCCCAAGTGCTGCCCGGATAGGGCTGTCGCCGCTTTTGTAGAGATAATTCGTCCGCTGCTCCATAAGCTTTTCCAGCTCCGGCGAGTTGGGCTTGTCCAGCAGCTCCTTCCTGGGCGCTCCATGCAGCGCAATGATCCCGTCCCGGTCCGCAATGGCCGTAATATGCCCCGTAGCCGCCGACACCGACTCGCACATCTGGGATGCAAGCTCCTGCAGATCCCCCATGGGTGAGTATTTCCGAAAAATCACCCCACCGTCCTTCTCCGTATAGATTTCCAGAGGGTCGCCGTCACTGATAACATTGACACGGAAAACCTTGTCCTCGTGGTTTTTGGAGGACTGGATCAGTGTATTTTCGCTATTTTCCGTGCCGGAATTAAAATTTACGGCGATGTCTCCCTGGTTGACATGGAGCAGGGTGTCCACATCGCTGTGGAGCCGGATCTCCAGCCGATCCTCAAATACATCAATGCGCTCGATAAGCAGCTCCAAATCGTTTCGTTCCAGGGTTTCCTTGGAAAGAATGTCCCCGAATACCTCCATGGCGGTTTTGGCGGCACGCCCCGCCTGAATGATGGTGTTCCGCTTGTCCGAGAGCATACCGATCTGGTGGTCTAAGCCCTCGATCTTCTTTTGCAGGTCTCCCTCCAGCTCGTCATAGGTCTCCGCCAGAAGCTCCTCCTGATCCGGGTGCTTTACCATGTCGCGGATGCGCTGCCGCTTGGTGGCTTTCAGCTCCTCCCGCAACTCCTCCATGACCTGGGCCAGACGGTCGGCGGACTGCTCCGTTTCCACCACATCGGAATCCTGCCGTGCCAGTTCGGCGTTCAGTTCTTCCAGCATGGCATGGGAATGCTCCATGACCCGCCGCACATAGATTTTCAGCAGCTCGTCCAGCTTGTCCACCCGGATGTGGTGGGAGCTGCACCCGGAACGACCCCGGCGGTGGTAGGTGCCGCAGGTGTAGGCGGCACTCAAATCCCTGCGGCTCATGGCAAACATGGGGCTGCCGCAGTCCCCGCAGAACAGGAAGCCGGAGTACACGTTGTCGTACTTCTTCACGCCCCGGTAATTGGCGGTGGAACGCTTCTCCCGGAGGGCCCGGGTGGTGGCAAAGGTGCGGTAGTCGATAATGGGCTGGTGGTGGTTTTCAATGACGATGTGCTCCTCCTCGTCCCGCTTCACATCCTTGCCGTTGATCTTGGCTCGGGTGTATTTGGCCTGGCGGAAAGTGCCGATATAAAAATCGTTGTCTAAAATCCCCTGCACCGTGACGATGGCCCAGGCGGCCTTGGTTTTCCGGCTGGTGGGTTCCCCCGCCGCCTCCTTGCGCATCTGCTCCGACATCCGTGGCGTTGGAATGCCCTGCTCCGTCAGGTAGTTGGCGATTTTCTTGTAGCCCCAGCCCTGGTTGTTGTACAGGTCAAAAATCTGCCGCACGATTTCCGCTTCCGTGGGGACGATCTCAAATTCTTTCTGTTTGTTGATGATATAGCCGTAGGGGGCGGCACAAAGCCATTTCCCATCGGCCTGCCGCCGCCGGATGACGTTTTTCACCTTCTTGCTGGTGTCGGTGACAGGCATTTCGTTGATGAGGAATTGAAACTGGATTTTCAGCCAGTCGTCATCGTTGGGAAAGTCGATGTTGTCTCCCACAGAAATGATGCGAACGCCTGCATCCCGCAGATCCTCCAATTCCACCAGCCCCCGGGAATTTCGCCGGGAAAATCGGGAAAAATCCTTCACCACCAGAATGTCATACTGATGCCGGATCAGGCCCTTTCGCATGGCCTGGTAGCCCTCCCGCTGCTCAAAGGTATAGCCGGAACGGTCCCGATCCTCATAAAAGGTCAGGCTGCTTCCCGGAAAACGGCGGTTCACAAAGTCCCGGATGATGGCCTTTTGGTTTTCAATGGAAACATTGTCCCGGTCCAGCTCCTCGTCCACGGAGATGCGGCAGTAGCCGGCAATGTCAAAGGTTTCGGTCATGGTTATTCTCCCTTGAGGTATTTTTCGGTTTGACGGTCAAATTCGGAGACATAGTCTGCATCCTGCCGTTTGCGGAATTCCTCGTAGATGCTGCTGACCTGTTTCACCGCCGCCTCCCGGGAAATGTGGCCCTTGCCGTCCAATACCTGGCGGCGGTTGTTGGTCAGAAAACGGTCCGTCTCTTTCAGCCAGTCCTGCATGGACATAAGCTGCTCGTCCTCGGCCATCAGCTCGGCATAGTCGATGAACATGGTCACCAGACGATTCAGCCGGGAAAGCTCTTTCTGATTCAGGTAATTCTTCGCCACCAGTGCGTCGCTTTTGAGGATTTTCCCATCCGGCGCCCCCTTCCAGGTGGTCAGACCCATGGTGGGGCTGTCCAGAGTAGCCCGCTGGGAAATCAGCTCCGCCGCCGTCTTGCCGGTGACGGCATAGTGCAGCTTGTTCTGGACAAAGGCGTAGAAGGCTTTCGTTGTCTCGCTGTTTTTGTCGTAGTCATAGCTGCACTGTTCAAAGACATCCGCGATTTTCTGATAGGCCCGCCGTTCACTGGCACGAATTTCCCGAATCCGTTCCAGCAGCTCGTCAAAGTAGTCTTTTCCAAAGGGCCGACCGTTTTTCATCATCTCATCGTTGAGAACAAAGCCCTTCTGAATGTACTCTTTCAGGGTTTTCGTCGCCCACTGGCGGAATCGGGTGGCCTTTTTGGAGTTGACACGGTAGCCTACAGCGATGATGGCATCCAGGTTGTAAAATTCCACCATCCGCTTTACCTGCCGTTCTCCCTCCTGCTGAACTGTTTCCATTTTGGAAATAGTTGCGTCTCGGGTAAGCTCGTTCTCTTCATAGATGTTCTGCAGATGCTTGGAGACAGCCGGAACGTTGACATCAAACAGCTCTGCCATAGCCTTTTGGGTCAGCCAAAAGGTTTCATCTTCGAAAACCACATTGATAAATTCTTTTCCGCTGTCATCACTGTACAGCAGAATCTCTCCACGGTTGGCAAGATCATTTCCCATTTGTGTCCTCCTCCGTCTGTTCCGGCAGCTGCGCTGCGTCGGTCACAATGTCGGTGACAAGCTGACGAAAGCTCTCTGCATTCTTCGAAGTCACCACCGGCCGTCCGGTTTCGGCTTCCAGTGCTTTCCGAGCAATGCCGGCTACATTGCCGCCCCGGCGGGCAACCTTTTGATTTTCGTTCAGCCCCTGGGGCTGTTCGGCCTTTGCAATATCGGTGGTAGACGCTTCGGCCAGCATGGTCAAAACCAGCTCCAAATCGCTCATATTGTCCCGAAGATTTTCCTTTTTCAGCCCCTTGAGCTGCTTATACTGCCGGGTACTCATGCCGGACCACGCACGGGTGATCTCGTCTGTGAGAATGGCGTATTCCTTGCCCTTCTGCACACCGCACTTTTTCCATTCGTCTGTTAACTCGTTGCGAATGCGGATGGCCAGCAACCGCTGATGTACCCATTCCTCGGAATAGCCCTTTTTGAGATAGGTTTCCAGCGCCCGGTCAATGGCCTGCTCCGGGTCGATGGTCTCCTCAATTCGCTCCCGGCCCACCATGGCCAGCCATGTCTTGAACGGTTCAGCTTTCTTGGAAGGGATGGACTGGATGATACGCAGAAGCTGCTCAGTGTTGGCAACATCGGTGAGACGGTTTTTGCCGTCTGCCGCCTGCATTTTCAACTGGTGACAATCCGTCACCAGTTCATTTCCTTCTTCTTTCAGACGCTGCTTGAGCTTATTCCAGTATTTTCGGCCAGTGTTGTAATCAGGACTGTCCGTCAGAACGCCGACCACATCCACAATGGAGAAGTACCATTCCTCCCGCTCTGCGTCCCACACCACGCGGATTTTCTGATTCTCAAAAAGCTGAATCGAATTTTTCTCAAGCTCCTTCACGTTGTTGCCCCCGTTCCTTTCCTATATCATTTATATCTTTTCTGCTTGTGCTTTGCTTAGATAATATTGTACACGAGCGCTTTGAACTTTGCAAGGGCAAACCAAAAAGAAACGGAGGAAATTTCTCCCCTCCGCCTGAGTTTGACATTCAGCGTTCCAGCCCAGCTGTCCGCCGCTTCTTCTCCCGCTGCACCGCCAGTTCCGCACTGCGCCGTTTGTTATACGCCAGCAGTGCCATGGTGTTCTCCTTCAAGTCCTCCTGCCCGGAGTGAAATACCGCCACCATATATTTCTGCTGCTTCCACTGGGCATACATGGGCTTCAGTCGACTTTGCAGCGCCTCGTCCCCACTCTCCTTTCGGCTCAGCCACACCTGTACCAGCTTCTTTGCATCATCCTGAATAATTTCCATGTTACTGCCCCCTTTTCTCCCAATGATTTCCAACTTTATCGATTTTCATGCGAATAGGCATACTCCTTTCTACAGCAGGGAATCCTGCGCACGCTAGTTTGTGAATCCTGTTCCCTGTCAATCTTCCCGCCGCTTCTGCCAGACAATCTCATAGCCCAGCACATCAGCAAGTTCCAGCACTTCCCGATAGCGCAGGGTCTGGTCACTCAACTTGGCGGAAAAATTGGAATCGCTGTCACTCCATCCATACTCGGCAGAGCAGGCTTCCACCGCTTCCTTCTGAGTGTAACCCGCAGCAATGATGTGGGATTGAATGTCGCAGCGGACTCGGTTCATCTTTCTTCCCTTTTTTATGTTCGTTCCCTCCTGGATCAAATTCTGTTTTCTATGCGGTGACTCTGCTGTCCAGTAAATTTCCTTTGGCCCTGAAAATCCCTCCATTTTCTTATTCGCCATGTCCGGGTCACAGGTTGACCCGGCGAATACAGCGATTTACGAACCAATTCGTCAGCCGGTGCAGTCCTTTCCCATACTGCGAATCGCATTCACTCTTTGCTTCATCGCTTGTTGGCGCATTTCTCACAGGAAAGAGAAAACATTTTCGCTGTTTTCCAAACCCTTTGTTTTCCCTTTGGCTGATATTGCAGTTCTGCCTGTTAACAAGCTGGTGTAAACGGGCGCAAGAAAACCTCTGTACTTTTGGCATTGGCCTTTTCCACCCTCGTTTTTTGTTTTGCAATTCTCTGTTTACATCTTCCCTTCAAAAGGTAAAGAGTAGAGAATCCAGAGCAAATTTAAGACGTATCCTCTTTTTCGGAACTTGAAGGTTTTGAAAATACGTTGACCGGCTTGTTTACCGGCTGTTTACTGGGATAGAGGATACCTGCTTACCAACCTTCCGGCAGTTCCAACTGCTCCACTCCTACCCCAGCCTTTCTGCGCCATGTGCGCTGGATACCGTAACCGGGAATCCGTTTGGTCGTACCCGGCTCCCAGCCCGCAATGGTGTGGTTCATAATGTCATTGATCTCCCGAATTTCCCATTGCTTTGGCTCCCCCATACGGCCCAGGCCTAATTCAAAAATCTGCCGGGAGCATACATCATCACTCCCGAAGGAATCCAGAAAGCACTGAATGCGCCCGCTCGTAGTGTCCTCGGGCATGAACGCTTTCTGACGGTTTCGGGCTTCTTCCTCCAACTCCTTCGGCAACGACAGCCGAAAATTCCCGCTGTGGTAGATAGTCATGGCCTCTGCCCACATCTGGTCGATGTAGGCACGGGACGCTGTTTCGTTTTCCAGAATGTGTACCTCCGCCTTATCCGGCTCTACCATGACTGGCAGGAAACGGCGGTTGCCCGCTCTGTCCAACGGCAGGAAATCCAGCGAATTGGAAGTGCCGGCAAATACGCACTGCCTCGGCCGATCCTCCGGGTGGATGTCGTAGGGCACCTTATAGGTTTCCTTCTGGCGGCTGATGAAGCTGCGGATCTCTTCAATACTTTTTGCACTGGCAGTAGCCAGCATCTCCGACATTTCGATGATCCAGTGTCCCTGCATTTTTCGGTATACATTGTCATCGTCGATTTTCTTCAGGTCATCAGAAAACCATTCGTCCTGCACGGCCAGCAGACGGAAGAAGCTGGACTTGCCCGCCCCCTGACTGCCCACCAGACACAGCATCAGTTCAAATTTGATGCCGGGGTGGAACACCCGGCTGATGGCACCCAGCATGAAAATTTTCAGGCACTCGGTGTTGAACTGGCATTCTTCTGCCCCCAGGAATCTGTGCAAGGCGTGTGGAATGCGGAGCTGCCCGTCCCAGCGGAGCGCTTGAAGATATTCCTGAATGGGATGGAAGCGGTTTTCATTGGCAACAATGCGGATGGCATCCCGCAGCGCCTTCTCGTGGTTCAGATGGTAGTGCCGTTCGAAATACAGTTTGAGATAACTCATGTCCCGTTCCGTGATGGCACTGCCTGTCCGCTCCCAGCCAACATCGCCCACGATGCAGTCCCGCTCGGTCAGCACGTTGAATCGAATGGTTCCCCTCAAATTCCCGTCATGCTCCAGGGCAAAAATGCAGTTGTCAATGGTTTGCAGAACATTGTCCTTGCCGTTCTTCTTGAGATTCAGAAATATCTCCTGCTGTGTCATTGCTGTGGATTCGTTCATCGATCTCTATCACCATCTTTCTGTAATGCTCGTAAACGGTTTTCACTTCTTCTGTAGTTCCGAACTCCAATTCAAAAATCAACTGGCGAATGTCCGTCTGTCTTTGAAGTGCTTCGATAAACAACGGGTGCCATTCTGCATCCGATGCCTTTGGGCAATACCTTCGCTTCCAGTCAATCAGTAAATCGTAGTAGCCGTGAAGAATTTCCTTCGCGTAGAAAACCCATGTTTCCATTTCTGTCCGGGCAGCTGGTGGGCCTCGGGAGTGGTTGCCCGCAGGAATCACAAAATCTGCGGACAGCTTTTGTGCCGCCTCCCCCGGTGGAATTCCAAAGAGCCGGGACACAAATGTAATAACGTCTCCCTGCGCGCCGCAGCCGAAACAGTGAAAGCCCCGGCTGAGCTTCAGGCTGGGCGAGTGCTCATCGTGGAAGGGACATAACGCCATCCCGGAGGCATTCACTTTTAAGCCATAGCGGGGAGCCACCTCCCGGCAGGTCAATCTTTGTTTCAACGCTGGATAGTAACTCATGTTTCTCTCCTTCAGTTGAATTTGTCACAGGATACCCATTTACCAGGTATCCCCGTGTATTCACTTTTCAAGATGCAGGCGAACAAACTCCCAAAGGACGAAAAAAGGACATGGCAACAGCGTGAAAGCTGTTTGCCATGTCCTCTCGATGGTCCTCGTTCTCACCAGCAAAGCTGGTGGATGCAGGCTCTTATCCGGCTTCTATACTGGAATCGATCCAGCGTGTCCGGCGGTTGAACTTTATGCAAAATGTGTCAACAAAAATATGAAGTTGTTATCGCAAGTTGATTTAGAAATTTTGTTCGTATATCAGGAGTATAACACACAGAAAACGCAATGTCAACATCTAATTTAAAAATCTTTTCGAAAATAAATCTTGCTCGTGCAAAATCAAAAGCGATTGAAAATCGCGCAGCCGCAGACGGACAGTCTGCGATTATCAGGGCTTGGGGCGGAGCCTCAGCAAGCAGAAACCCACTCGTTCCGTGGAAGGGGGACGGGGGGATTTTGCGCATCTGTATTACAGATGCATTGCTTGCTAATATTCGTTTCGCCCCTTACAGCTTGAAAATAGGTTTGTAAAGAGGCTCTTATCTAAGCTGCAATAGTGACCATAAACCTCGCTGCGACAAAAGTCGCAAGCAATGCCTTCGTATATACAAAGGCACAAAACCAGGCATTTCCACTCTATCGGAAATGCCTGGTTTCTGCTCGTTGAGGCCCTGCCCCAAGCCCCGGTGAACATAATGTTCTGAGCAACTCTGCCCTTCGGGCATCGGCTGCGCAATTGTAAATTGCTACCGAGGAATCAATCGTTATTTGCATACCAGAGATTATCTGAGTATTGCATCGGAGTGAATAATAGGAGGAACGATTTGTATGCTGATAGTACTTCACCCGCTCGAATAAATGAAATGGCAAAAAGTTCTATAGGAAATCACGTCAGACACTATGTATCGACTATGGTCATAATAATATATGAAGAATTATAAGACAGGATCAGCGTGTGGTTGACTTTTATCATAATTCTGGCTATAGTATTATCAGATTGCTGTAAGTGAGGTGAGGAAATGGACTACATGATGGAACTGGCAGCCATTGCAAGGGAGCATGGAGGGATCATTCAAACGAAGGTTGCGGCGCAGTATGGGATCTCAAAAGCGATGCTCTACAAGCTCTGCAAAGAAGATCGGATTCAGCGTATTGTAAAAGGGCAGTACATTCTTCCGGACGATCTGCCGGATGAGCTGCTGTCTATCAGCAAACGCTCTGAGAATATTATTTTCTCCCACGAAACGGCTTTGTATCTGCATGGCATTTCCGACCGGACACCCTTTGAACACACGGTAACCGCGCCGTCCGGCTGCATTCCTTCCGCTGCAATTAAGTCAGAATGCAAGGTGTACTACATCAAACCGGAGCTGTTTACCCTTGGGAAAACGGTTCTGAGAACCCCTGCCGGAAATAGCGTCCCTGCATACGATCTGGAACGAACGATCTGCGATTGCGTCCGCAGCCGCAACAAAATGGGGACGGAGACATTTCTTACGGCGCTGAAATTGTACGCGGCCAGTCCCAGGAAAGATTTGAACAAGCTGAACACATACGCAAAAAAGCTGCGGGTGTCCAATGTTCTGCGTCAGTATTTGGAGGTGCTTTTGTGAGCAATGCAATGCGCCTGAATGCTATGGTGGAAAAATACTGAAAATAATCCGCTTACGCCGCGGGTATCGAGTATGGTCAGATCGTTGCTGTGCTGAGAGCACTGGTGGCGTGATGCATGGATTTGATACGGACTTGGGCTGCAATTATTTATAAAAAAGTGTGGAATAGAACATGGCTATAAAGAAAAATGAACTGTACAGCTCCCTCTGGGCAAGCTGCGATAAGCTAAGGGGCGGCATGGATGCCTCTCAGTACAAGGACTATATCCTGACCCTGCTGTTCGTGAAATATGTTACGGACAAGTTTAAGGACGTAAAATATGCCGATATTACGGTTCCTGAAGGCGGCAGCTTCGATGATTTGGTTGCGTTGAAGGGCAATAAAAATATCGGTGAAGGAATGGACAAGGTCATCGCCAAGCTGGCAGAAGCCGGGGAGAACAATCTCCGTGGAATGATCGACAATGCCCATTTCAATGATGAGGCTAAGTTGGGCAGCGGCAAAGAAATGGTGGATAAACTCACCGGCTTGATTGCAATTTTCCAGCGTGACGAATTCAATTTCAAAAAGGACAAAGCCAGCGGTGACGATATTCTTGGCGATGCCTATGAATATCTGATGCGCCATTTCGCTACGGAAAGCGGAAAAAGCAAGGGCCAGTTCTATACGCCGGCCGAAGTTTCCCGTATTCTTGCCAAAGTGATCGGCATTGATAGTATCAAAGAGCGCGACGAGGGTTACTCTGTGTATGATATAAAAACACCGAGATTGATACAATTTAATTTTTCCTCCACCGATTTTGCCGCTTGAGGGGTGAGTTTGCGTTTGAGGGGTAAGTTGAGTGCAGAAAGGGTTAATGACATTAAATGAGTGACATTCGCAAACTGAAAGTGTACTATCAATCGGCTGGCGATTCGTCCGTGCCGACTATTTTATTAAATGGCAAGTGGTTGGAAAAGTACGGATTTACCACTGGCACTTATATTGCTGTGGAATGTGAGAATGAGAAGCTGACCATAGTGCCAAGAGGGCCTGATAAAAAGCCGTCGTTGGAGGAACGTATTGAGGACCTCTCGAAAGCTCAGAGAAAAAGCTCTCTAAGGTTTTAGACGAGATGGGTGTTTAACGGAGGTAGGACATGAAACAGATGACAAACAAGGAGTACGAGGAATACGAGGAGTACAAAAATGCGGTTTTGCATGGCCAGATTCTTACTCCAGACGGGCTTAGGCTTATATGTGCAGCGTTTGAAAATGACCCAGAAAAAATCGGAAAGCACATGCTGGAGATGAATGCAAAACTGCAATCGGAAAAAAGATAAAATATTTTTCAAAAGACTATTGACAGGAACAAAGTCCCCACTTGTTAGAATGGGCTTCGAAAGGAGGTGCTGTGTATATGCAGGCCAAAGACATCACCGATGCGCTCGGTATTACAAGAGAGCGGATCAAATATTACAAAAAGGAAGGTGTGTTTGTTCCTGAGAATCCCGTAATCAACGGCAAGACCGAGTTTACCTACAGGGATTTTGAAAACCTCAAGCAGCTCGTTATTCTTACTAAGTCTGGTTTATCATGTGCGGATATAAAGAAAGTCCAGACCGGCGCAAAATCGCTGCAAGAGGTTATCAAGGATCGCCAGAATGCAATTCGTGAGGAAATCGAACGCATGACAGGTTCCTTGGCTCTCTCGGAAGAACTGTTCACTTCAGATGTCCAGTATGATTCTATGCCGACTGAGGAGTATTGGCAGTTCATCAAACGCAAGGAGCAGGCTGGCGAAATCTTTATGGGTATTGACGACGGGTATTACCCAGTCTCGCTATCCAGAGATATTCGGTGCCCACACTGTGGAAAAGTTTCGCCTGTTGATCTGGATGACTTTGTATATGACCAAAGCAGTGACGAAAATGAAAACGGTATGGGGCCGGACATTGTTTACAGCTTCGATTCCGAAGATAACTACGAGTGCGCTGAATGTGGTCATCTGGTGCGGATTAACGGCTGGATTCGAGAGTACCCTATTGGGGCATATGATTCAGAAAGCATTAACATCAACAAGTGGGAGGACTAACGATAATGACAAATGAAGAAAAGAATCTTTTAAAGAAGCTGGCTTCCGGAGCCTTGGATGGGATTGTAGGCGATGACGTAACCACGTCTGGCGGCTCTACCGTTTGGAAAGCAATAAAAAATGGGCTCCCAGCGATGTTTAAGCAGGGGCCGGGAGGCAAGTTCTTTAACGGTAAAGAAAATGAACGGTATGAAGGCGTTTTGCACACCCTTCAAAAATGGATAACCGACGACGAAAAGCTACAATTTCTTCAGAAGTTTGGCTGGCTCATGAAAGATGCGGATGTAAAAGCATATAGTGCAAAATTCAAACCGAAAAGATAATGAAAAAGGCACCGGGCCGTTGAATGAACAGTAGCCCGGTGCCTATCTTCTTGTATGCATTATGCTTTGATCTCGGTGCCGTCCTTGAAGGTCACCCGGATGTCGTCCTTGCTGTGAACGGTGATGTAGTCCACCATCGCCAGCCAGTCGGTTTCCCGGAACTCCGTCAGCGGCTCCCGGTTCCGCAGTTCTCTCAGGTAGGTTTCGATCTGGTGCCTTCTGGCCGTGCACTCGGCAATCAGGTCAGTGACCTCGGTGTGTCTGGCCTTGGTCTTATCGAACCGAGTTACCAGACCATCGTAGCGTTTCTGGTATTCAGCTTGATCGAGAGCAACGTGAGCGTTTTCTTTGATGCAAT